>Ga0181407_1000461_pt1 | contig 13961 bp, 17 predicted proteins | sample 30SPOviralmetaG_FD_130136 | JGI IMG/M metagenome (GOLD analysis project Ga0181407, IMG submission 130136) | Marine viral communities from the oligotrophic San Pedro Time Series (SPOT) site, San Pedro Channel, CA, USA - 30 SPOT_SRF_2012-01-26 | ecosystem: Environmental > Aquatic > Marine > Strait...
ACACTTACAAACCTTATGACCTTTGGGACATTTTTTTGGCTTATCCATTTATATAATAAATATATTATAATTTTATTTTAGATTATTTAATTTTTTTTTATGTCTTTTGATTAACATTTCACAAAGTCTTTTATCATTCTTGGGTTCATACCTTGGATCCCCACCAAGATTATGATGAATATATTCTTTCAACCAATTTCCTTTACCTTTGTATAATCCAAACAGGAAATCATCACAGAACCAATTATGAATTTGTGGCGGGAAAACCCAACCAAATAAATCATAATGTTTTTTATGAATTAAAAATTGTGTTGGGATATTTGGATTATCACTGAATCCAGATGAATAACCAATATTTTTATTCTTCTTTAGATCTTTGATAAATTTCCCCAACCATTCTTTTCTTGAATCATACATAATATCATCACCACCAATTTGAATATATTCAATCCCATCATCAATTGATTTTTTTGTTAAAAGATTCCAAACCTTACAAGGGTTTCCCTTACAATCTTTGACTGGGATCCAATTCAAAGATATATCTTTAAATTTTTCTGGTAATTCTATATTTGAATATAATTCATCATCATCATCATAACCAATATAAACTTGAATATCAAAATCAGAATTCAAAGGTTTGATTGATGGTAATAAAATTGAATTCAAATAAGTTTCTTCAAATGATTTCCAATCCCGATTTTTACTTGTAGAAGGAACACAAAATGATATTTTTGTTTTATGATGGTCTATTAATATGTCTGTCATTTCTTGACAGAGAAACTTCATTGATTTAGTTTTAAAATATTCTGAAATAGAGATCTTATAATTGTAATTTGTAATCTTCCTTGGAACTTCTGGAAACATAAAATTTAAATGTCTCACAATTTCACTTAATTCTTTCCAAGATTGAAGATGGATTGTTTTACCATTTGGAATATTATATTTATCCCCTTCCCTTTGATAATCATTGAAAAAATAATTTGGATTTGATTCTGGAGTTTTCTTGATGATTAATGTTCCATCATCTTGTTTTTCACATTCAGGGATAAATTCAACATAATCAACATCAAATCCCGCTATGTGAATATCTTCAAATAAATCTATCGCTAGAATTACCGAAGCCGAACCACTACACCAATTTCTGACATACTTGAAAATAGATCTTGGATCAATCATTAATTCTTCAATAAAAACAATTTTATTTTTTGGAAGATTTTCAAATTCTGGATGACTGACAATTGAGTTGGATAATAAATACATTTGACATTTTTCTTGTTTAATAAATTCAATTACTTCATTATTTTGACAAACAACTCTGTCAACGTTCACATAATAATCAGGAAACTTATTAATTTTATTCCAATATCTAAACGCTAAACAACAACCAATCCAAGGTGATTTGATTGAATCAAAATCAAAATTTTCAAGTGATTTTCCATTTCCCAAAACTAAACAATTCATTTTATATAATATTAGATTATATTTTTAAACTTTAAACTTATAGATAAAATCATCAATCAATAAAAACTATCCCAACGATTTGATCCATCCCGATATTGATATCCTTGGGGTTTTAATTTCTGAACCAATTCTTGTTTTGATTTTTCAATCGCTTCTTGTTTCTTTTTTTCCGCTTTCCTTTGTTTCCTTAATGTATCATATTTAATAATCGCGTCATATTGAGCATCTTCTAAATCTTTTTTTGAAAATCCTGTTTGGACCGGTGGAGAATTCTTTGGTGTTTTTGGAACTTCTTCTTCATCTACTTCTTCTTTTAATTTCTGGACTTTCTTATATTTCTGTTTTTTTAATAATTCTTTTTCTTCTTTTTCTAACGCTTTCATTTTCTTTTTTTCTTCCGCCTTTTGTTTCCTTACTAACATCGCTTTTTCTCTGGCGATCGCTAGTTTCGCTTTGTGTTCTTCTGTCATTGGTTTTCGGGGTTTCTTTTGTTTAACAGGTTTTGGTTTCCGCGGTTTTTCTTGTAAATAATCAAGACCATCTTCCATCCCTTCATATTTTAAATTTTCTCTTACCTTATCAGGCATAACCGCTAAATTTGGTAAATCAAAAATATCTTCTTTTACAGGTTTTGGTTTTTCAACAATTTCAGGAAGACCTTCAGGGATTTCTTCAATTTCTGTTGTCATAGAAGACGCTTCTTCGTCTTCATAACTTTCAAACTCTTCTTCTTCTTCTCCGCCAAGGTGGGGGGGTAGTTCCGGTTCATCGCTTCCAAATTCAAATAAAACTCTTGGTGGAACTTTTTCTGACATATTTTATAATAAATTATAGATAATTTTTCTATAAATTATTAAAAAAAACTTAAATTTATTAAAAATACTAGAATAAAAACAAAAATTTAATCTATTTAGATTACTTACATTAATTCTTTTGGTTTCTTTCTAAAATAAAGAACAACTATTGATTGACCCGTTAAAATTTTAGCGTATTGTTCATTGGAATAACAGAAAGAAATATTGAAATCTGAAACGTTTATTTTATTAGTATTATCAAGATCTATCCATACAAAATTCTTTGGTTCAAAAAATAAACGACCAGTTGTCTGTGTGGAATCAAATCTTGGTAAATGACCAATAATTTGAGATTTATTTCCCGTGAGAGCGTTCACAACTCTTTGATTGAAATTGTCTAACCTTACAAACATCGCTTGACTTGAAGTAAGAACTGGGGGGAAATTAGAATGAAATTCAGATGGATTCAATGAATTGGGAGTGTCTACAACCCCAGAATTAAATCCAAGAAGTTCTCGGGCGTTCGCCATAAAAGTTGGTTTATAAATGTCAGATTGTTCCAAGATAAAAACATTATTCAAATCAGTGATCCGTCCAGAAGCGTTTACACCAACTTGAGAATAAAGTTTATTTGTATTTGATATATCAAGAATGGCTCTTGATTCTAGATTTCTACAACGCCAATCACGACTCAATAATTCTTGGGTTTCCCACCATCCAGACTTATTCAATTTTGATACATCATAGTCCTTTAGGGGTGGAGTTTTTATATGTGTAAAATTCATTGTTCCACTTGTATTAAGAGACGATCTTCCAATTTCCAATACAGGATGAAGACACCAACAAGCTTGATGGATTGGACCAAACTGAGCGTTTTTATCCCCCGCCGCTCCGCCAAAATAAGATGTAATAGTTTCCCACATTACTTTTCCCCCGCTGTCAAGGTTTTGAATTTCAACTTTTAATTGTTCTCCCTTCGCTGTGAAACGGACTTTATCATATTTTCCATTATCAAGATCTTTTCTAGCCGAAGTAAATGATCCATTTGTATTTGTCCAATACTCTATTTCATAGCGTCTGATACAATTATGTGTTTGGTCCCACGCTGACTGGAAACAGACTAATTCGCCGAAAGTATTACGACCAACTCCAAAATCCATAAAACCGCTTTCAGGTAAATCAAGATCATCGTCTCGTGAACTATCAGAATAATAAGGTTCATAAAATCCATCTTGGGTTGGATTAGTGATATAACGTGATAAACCAACAATCCAAGGACATTGGGTTCCCGAAGTGTTCACATTGGCGTGTGTTCCAGAAATATTGACAACCACATTTCCTTCTGAAAGAGACAAAGGATTGTCAGGGAAAATCGCCGAACAACCATCGGGTGTTTCTAGAGAAGCGTTTCTAGTAAGTTTTTTTTGGGCGGCGGTGTATACAAAAACCCCAGAACCATTTCTTGGAAGGGAGTTGTCAAGATGTTGTTCCGCTGTGGTTAAACTTCCATTAACATTTGAAGCGTTTAAATTCTGATCCATTGTGATTTTGTATCCCAACATATCTAATCCGGAAGCGTTTCTTAAAAGTTCTACCGACGCTTTATCTTGAAGATTCGGATGATAAATAGTTTCATTAAGTCGGGTTGTCAACCGATTAGCAAAATCAGAAAGAGTGAATTCGCTTACATTGTTTGAAATTTCATCTGTTTCAAGAAAACTTGTGAATAATGGATAATAAGGAACATCTTCAATTTGTGGAGACGTAGTTCCATCAAGATTTAATTTCTTTCCAAAATATTGGTAGAATACATTGTTTTGACGTGATATTGGAATCCGACCATCAACGTTGACTTTCACACTCTGTAAGGCGACTTGAGCGTTCGCTGGAATTTCATATGTAGATGATAATTGATTACGGAAAGACCAAGCTTGATAAATAGACGAACGTTTACCTTCAGCTGATCCATCAGATATTTGATTTGAACATATTACTAAGGACATTTTATATTTATTGTCAATATTTTATTTATTGATAAAAATAAATTAAAATAAATAATAATATAAAATGGCGTATGGTTCAAAGAAAAAGAAAACTAATATGAAACCTTTGAATTCAAAGATTCCAACGTATAAACAAAATCTTCAACATAATGTTGAAAAGGCTCAGAAACCAGAAAAAATAAATCCAAATCAGATCTTTGACGTAAAATCCAAAAAAAAGAAAATGACAGGAAAAAAGAAAAAATGACAGAATTAATTTTCGCGATTTTTAAACTTTTCAATTGATTTTATTAAAGTGACAGATATTCAATCAAGTCTGTCAAATAAATGACAGATCTTTAAATATATCTGTCATTATTGGGGTAAATTCAAGTTTTCAGAAAGTATTTATGGATATTAAACAATTTATACTTTTTTTAATCACCTGTCATTTTTTGACAGATTTCAAATATACTTAAGGATAAAATAATTATATATATTATAGTATATATAATGAATAATATTAATAATCAAATCTTTGTTCCAAAATCAATTGATCACGAAAACATCACTGATAGAGAAATTGAAGCGTATTTTTCCCTGAAACCAATTAACGCTTCAAATGAAGATTATCATTTTGATAAACATCTTGATAAACTACTAGAAGATTATCTGAAAATTTCAAGAAAATTCAATACTCCAAATTCAAAATATTCTTACAAGAAAAGATTAAAGAAAATGATTCTTGTTGATAAGCCAGAAAACAACAAAACTTATTCCCATTTCCTGTCTTGGAGATTACGTAAAATTGAATCTTGTAAAAAAAATCAAAGGGATTATATGTTAAATAAAACTGATGAAACCATTAATATGGAAATCATTAAGAAACTTAAAATTGAATTATTAAATAAAGATAAGATGATTGAAGATTTACAAAAAGAAAATCTTGAATTAAAAAAAGAAAATGAAAATCTTAAAAATATAGAAATTGAAATTCAAGAAATTGTGGACGATGAAGATGTTTATGTTGGGGGTTCTGAAAGTGATAGTGATGATGATGAACCATTAGAATCAATTGTAGATGAATCAGACGACAAACTGGATTTTGATAGTTATGAAGAAGAAGTTGAATTTAATAAAAATGAAGCTGTGATTGATTTTCAAAATAAATGTATTTCTGAAATTGATAAATATTATAATCAATATATCAATCTTATACCGAAGAACCCTGAGAATAATAAAAAAGAAAAAGAATTAATTAATTTACAAACTGATTTTTTTGATAAATTTCAAGAAGAAATCATTGATGAATATCTTGAAGAATTAGATGAAAATTTTGATTTAGATTATGATCCAAATAATCCAAATTGTGAATACAATAAAATACAGGAGAAACCATTAGAGAAATTCAAAAACAAAATTCTTTATTAAATTGTTGTCCGATATTTTTCCCATTCTTCCTGTATTTTAATAAATTGTTTTTCATCTCCACCCTTATCCGGGTGAAATTTTAAAACCAATTCTCTATACTTTTTTTTTATATCATCATCACTTGAACTTTTTTTTAATCCAAATGGTTTATCATTCATAGAATAACCATTTGAAATATCATTTGAAATATCATCATCAAAAAATTTAAAATAATTTTCATTCTCTTCTTTATGTTTAAACTGACCATTGAATCCCGAATAATAATGGGGTAAATCATTTTTTTCTTTGTTAGAGTAATAATCTGAATTTTGAAACATATCTGGATAAAGATCTGATGATTTCATTGATAATTAAATTCATAGATTTTTATTTGATCAAAAAAACGAAATACAAAAAATCTAAGTTTAATTATAATTTAAATTGAAATGAAAATATTCTTGAAAATTGAAAAAGGAACAGCTAAGAATAAAAAGTGGAAAGCGATTTTTTCAGACGAAACAGGAAAAAAGATAAAAACTTCACAATTTGGAGACAACCGATATGAAGACTATACCCAGAACAAAGACAAAAAACGGCGAAGTAAATACAGAGAGCGTCATAAGAAAGATCTATCTTCAGGGGATTATATGAAACCCGGTTTTTTGAGTTATTACATTCTATGGGGAGAATCAACATCTTTGAAATCTAATATTAATAGTTATAAAAATAAATTTAAATTAAAATAATATATATAATATATTAAAATGAATTCATTCACTGACATCAATGTGATAGAATGTAATCGCTTACATTCTGAAGAAGCGAAATCAAATAACAATGAAAATTTTGCTCTTTGGACAAATAATCTCCAAGATATAGTTCATTTAAATCCCGGAGATAAAGTATCAGTTCAAGGAGCGATGGTCTCTGAAAGGGGGGCGGGACAATCTAACGCGATAGAAATCAAAGGGGAAAGTCTGGGAATTCAAAAAACTTATGACACAATTAAACTTGAAAATGTTGTTGTCAATGAAGGAGTTTCAAAAAAAAGAATTGATAAATCAGATCAATTGAACGCTGTATTCACACCAGAAACAAGAGAGATTTTTGACAATATCGGGAATATGGTAATCAATTATTTTGTTCCCGCGAATGGTCATAACTATATTGATTTACCACATCGCTGGTGGTATAGTGAAGTAGACGCTGGAGCGACTTCAGTTGATAGAGTAAATTATACAACACAGGACAGCCAAGCGAAAGGAATGTCTTTAGCGGATCCTTTTGGAATGTTAGATTCTGGACCCCCACCTGGTGGACCCGATAGATGGGAACTATATGATGATTATTATCAGATTGGCGTTTCAACTAATAATTCTTCATTGAGTAAATTAAGAAAAGATAATTCTAGATATACAATTATGATAAGGGAACATACTTACAATTCTTCTTATTCAGCGGGAACCGGTGTATCAGACAAATATAAAATTCCACCAAGATATTTAAGGGAACCAGAAAATCACACGTATCGTGTATATTCAGAATTAAAAGAAATAGAAGTTCCAACGGGTTTTAATTCTCCAGAATATTTGGCGACTGAAATCACAAGACAACTTCAAAATATAGAATCAACAAACATTTTTGATTTTAGAAATCCAACTGATGAAGCCCATAATCCATACACACCGGGATTTCCAATCAGTATCACGAAATCAATATCAACTGAAACTTATAAACCATTCAATGTCGCGGGTTATTTGGTGGGACCACCAGATGAAGATGTTCCAACAGATCAAGAAGTTCTAATGAATTCATTTATCAACGCTTCAACTGATTTGACAGATGGTTGGGATTATTTAAATCAATATAGTGTCATCGGTTGTAAAAGACCAGAACTTTATGAAACTGGAAGATTAATCAATAGAAATACAAATTCAACAATTTCCAACACACTTGGATCACATATAACAACTGGAACTTTTGGAGACGTGATTATCACAAATATTGATTATACTAATACAAATATATTGAATGATTTCAAAAATTTCATTCAAACCCAAGAAAAATATCCAGAGATATTTAATATTTTCACCGATAGTAGAACCCCATACAACGCCAGCGATAATATTAATAATTCTCGTTGGGTTCACATAAATAGATTCAAAAACGCTTCTATGACTTTAAACCAAACTGGGAGTGAAGTAGAAAAATTTAACACAGCGACACTCGGTCACGGCGGGTATTCATTTCCAAGTTGGAACGCTTCAAAAAAATGTATGAAATCAATTATATTACCAATTCAATATGATCCCAGTCAAAAAGACACATATTATAAAAGTCCAGATGAAAACCTTGGTCAAAGAACATATGGTTGTTTTGGTAAAACACCGGCGGGGAATTTGATAATTTATGGGACTAAAAATAATGGTTCTGGTTCAACTTTAATGAATACACTTTATGATCCAGATCTTGGTGGAATTGAAGAACTAAGAAAAATCGGTTTTGATCAACATTTTTCGGCTCCCGGGATGGCGTATATTCTTCCCTGTGATATGAGACCGGACCCATCACAGATTGTTAATGAAAATGATCACACCAGTTCAGAAAATCACAATGGACCAGATATTAACCAATTACTTTTTGACGATTATACTGTGTTCACACCCGCCCAACTTTATTTTGGGGCGACAGCTCCAAGAGTCAATTGGAATGGGGCGAATTTCACAATCAGCGATCTTCACACACCAATGAATGCCGGAAATAGATTTTTAGCGGGAAATCCAAGTGGAACTGTCAGTAGAGATTCAGATGGAGAAAGTGAAGTTGTTTACAAAATAAATCCAAGAGAAGATTATTGTGATTTCACTCCAGCGAGAAAACCTTATCTTAGAGATGTTTCTCTTACGGGTTATAGTGGAACAGCGAAGACTATTCAGACAACACAATTAAATTCAAATTTGGAAGCGTGGAGAGTCTATGATAGTCTAACTGGGATTATGATTACGGATTTTGGTCTTGAAGAAAAAGAATGGAAAACTTCATTGTGGGGATTGATGGGTTTCAGTTATAAACAATTCCATAGTTCAACAAATACAAGAACAGCGACAATTGATTTCAATAATATCAATGATTTGTCAATTATTACAACTAATTCACAAATAAATGAAGGAGACACAAAAATATATAACCAAAATATGTTTAATAGTCCATTATTCTATAATAGATTACCTTATGGGGGAACATTCCAAAACAAGGACGGAGCCGACGCTGTCAGATATTTACCTGAAATCATTCAAAAGACTCAAAGTATGGAAATCATAGCGGATAATTTACCAACTAGAATGATCCGCGGATATTATACAATAAGATCAAATATTTTACAAGACACTCCATTCACAGGTGGAAAAGTAAATAACACAACTATGCCCATTATTAGTGTTGTTGACAAAATCAATGGAGACGGAGATTTTTATTTTCAACAGGAAAGTTCATTAGAATTCACAATCACTAAACCTTTGAAATTAGCGTCGTTGACTTGTAGTATCCACGATCCGGATGGATCTTACGCTAGAGTAAGTGAACAATCAACAATTTTATTTAAGGTTCAAAAAAATAAAAATGTAAGTTTCAACGTTGTTCAAGAAATTCTTCAAGAACAACAACAAAAAAAAAAATAGTTTATTTTTTGATTTAAATTAAAATATTATTAATATTATAAAATGGTTAAACAGAGCGATCGTCAAAGCGTTAAAGTTTTACTTAAAGAAAATGACAGATTTGAACTAAAGAGATTTATTGATCAAGTTTGGGAAGAACTTGAAGAACCAACTTCAGAATTATGTTTTGATAAATTATTAGAATTATTTCCTGAAAAAAAAATCTATGGTCAAGTTAAAGAATTAAATTATGAACCAGATGGAGAAGAATGGATTGTCAATTAAATCATTTGATTTAGATGAAAACGTATATGAAGAAATCATATCTATTTTAGCGAAAAACGGAAGACCAGATTTAATATTACAATTAAGATCTAGTAAGGATGATATTTACAAACCAACAAAAAAAGAGAAAAAAATAAAAGAATATTATGAATATTATGATGATGGAATTGAAGAAGTTTATTCTTCTTCTGATGTCTCAATTGATTCTAATGGTTTCTGGTCTTTAAAATAATTAATATTCTCTAACATTTCAAATCTATCTGGAAATTTTTCCTTAAATTTTTCAATATTGTTATTTTTAAGATAATAATGATAAGAACATTTGGCTTGTTGTAATTGTTTATTTTCTTGATAATTACATCTCCGATTATCCTTATTTTTTTCATAATACTTTCGGGATCGTTCACGATTTTTTTCCATAAATTCTGGATTCTGTTTTCGCTTTTGATAAATTTCCTTATCCTTTTCCCGTTGTGTTTTGTAAACGTTTAAAATATGTTTGATCTGATCATCATTATATTCCATTATATATATATCATATAGATAATATTCTCTTAAATAACTTGTTTTAAAATGTCCAACATTTCTTTTGATAGATCAATTGGTAATTTATTATCATCTTTAGCGAATTGAAGTTTATCAATTGTGTTTCCCCCGTGTTGAACACAACACATAATTTTATTTATATCAGTTAAAGCGACATTATTTTCGTGTCCGTGAAATATGTTCGCTCCTTCGCCTTGACTATTATTTTCAAATTTACAGGAAGCTTTATAAAATTTCTTTGTCATCATCATAGTCGCTTCGTGAATTAATTTTTTTGTATTTCCACAATCAATGGCGTGAATTGAAAAGTTTTTTTCTGACATTGTAAACAACATTTTGTCAGAACCAACACATCCAACTTTATTTGATTTTAATGTTTCATAACTATGGGAAATATATTCCGGAAAATAAATATCATCATCATCCATAAAACAAAATATTTTTGTTTCACATTCTTTAATCAAATCATTTCTTTTTTTTCCAATAGTTCTCTTCTGTCGTTTATTGACATATTTAAGTTTCATTGGATGAATTAATAATTTAAATTCATCTATATCTTTAATGAACTTGTTTTCCCCATCGTCATCTATGATTATTGTTAATTTATCGTGGGGATAAGTCTGGGATTTCAAGTTCATTAAAAATAGTGGTAAAAATTTTGATCTGTTCCAAGTTGGAACTAAAATTGAAATTGGATCTGTCATTTATATAAATATATTATAAAAAAATAATCTTAAATTGAACTTAAAAAAACCATCCACTTGAAGGTTTCACATATTCATCTTCAATTATCTTTTGTTTTTCTTCTTCAAGTTGTTTCCTGACTTCTATTCTCCGAATATATTCTTTTATGTGAATTATTTCAGTTTTGATTCCCTTAATATCAATCATTAAACTTTCCAGATTTACCATCACTTCTTCAATGGGTCTATTTTTTGAAAATGAATGACTGGACATCTTTATTTATATTGATATTATTTATTCAAAATAAAAAAAATATAATGTAAAATAAATGGTTTTAACAAATAAAAATAAATTCAATTTAAAATATAAACAACCCAAAAATGAACCAAATTCAAAAAAAGATATTAGTAATAAAACCGGAATTCCAATGAGAATATTAAATCAAGTTTTTGATCGTGGCGTTGGAGCTTACAAAACAAATCCAAAATCTGTCAGACCCAGTGTAAAATCACCCGAACAATGGGGGATGGGTCGCGTTTATTCATTTGTTATGAAGGGAAAAACATATAGAACAGCGGATAAGGATCTGGCGGATAAATTAAAAAAATTAAAAATCAAAGGATATACAAGATAATTTTCTTTGTTATAATAAATGACAGAATTAAAAACTCCGAGAGCGTTCCCTGAAGATATTGAAGAATGGTCTGAAGAAATTGAAGATCTTTTATCAGAATGGGGTGAAGTCGCTTTGTGTTTTCAATATTTACATAGTTTCAGTCAAAGGAAATATAGAAAAAAATATCATCATTTCCAAATTCCAATTATAGTTTTATCAACTTTAACTGGGACAGCGAATTTCGCCGCTGATAGTTATGTTCCAGAAGGATATAAACAAGGATTTTCAGCGGGAGTTGGAACCTTGAACATTGTCGCTGGAATAATGGGAACATTATTAAGTTTCTTAAGATATTCTGAAGTTTATGAAGGTCATAGAATTTCAGCGTTGGCTTGGGCGAAACTATCAAGAAATATTGAAATTGAATTATCTTTACATCATAAAAAAAGAAAAACCTGTAGAGATTTTTTAAAGGTAATGAGAGCGGAATATGATAATTTGATGGAATCTAGTCCTTCAATTGATCTTGATGTGATTCAAATGTTTAATAAGAAATTTGAAGGTAAATATGAAAATGTAAGGAAACCAATTATTGTGAATGGTCTTAGAGAAATAAAACCATTTAAAACCGATGAAGATCTAATCCCAATCAAAGAAGATGTTGAAACTCCAAAATTAACAAGAACAACTTCCTTTCAACAACCGGAACCGGAACCAGAACCAGAAATTCAACCATAATATGTCTATTAATATGTCTCTATTAATATGTCTGTCAATAATTGACAGACTAATCAAAATAAATAATAATTGGATCATCTGGTGTTGATCTTCTGATTTTCATAATGTTTAATGTATTACCCTTAATGATATTTTTTTCATCAAGTTCTTTCTGAACCTGTGGTGAAATCAATGGTTTGAATTTTCTTCCACCAGTTTTAACATCATCATTTATCATACGACAACATCTTCTGACAGATGGTATGTCTCCGAATTGTTTTATGTAATCCATATCATCAATTAATTCTTGATAATCTTTATATTTTGTGTATCCAAGATCATAGTTATTTTTACAATATGAAATAATATATTTACATATTAACATCACATTGTTTTTTTCCTTAATAGTTAAAATCTTTTTTGGATTTTTATTTGTTAAGAATGTAATCAATTCAGTTTTATTTTGAATCTTATAAAAATTATTATCAATCTTAAAATCTGTCATAATATACCCAATCAATTTATCTTGAAGATTCTTTTTATTATCTTGATGGGAAAACTGGATTTTTAAATTCAAATGATTGATTATATCAATCAAATCTGTTTTTGAATGGGATTTATGAATAATCATTTTATTTATTACATATATTTTAAATTATCATTTTAAACTTCTTAAAAGGATATAAAGACATATTATCAATATAATGTATAGATAATAACAAATAAATTTAAGTTTAATTCTTAAAAAAAAAAATCTTTATTTAATATAAAATGGTTTATACTAAGGGAAAAATGAAAGGTCAATTGACTACAGCGGAAATAAGAAAATTGATTTCTGCTCACAACAAACTCTCTAAGATTACAATTCCCCCGAAATCAAAACGGGATGATATTTTAAAAATTCTAAAAGATAATGGATTTTCTGTAAATCACGAACGCCAAAGATTAGAACAAATTAAAGTTCAAAGAAAAAATGTAGATTTAGAACAAGCCAAAGAAATAACAAAAAGGAAACCCAGAGCGAAACCGGTTCCCAAACCAAAACCAAAACCAAAACCACAACCCAAAGAAGATGAAGTAAGACCCAAAGAAAAAGTTGGGAGACCAAAGGTTGATCCGAAAAAAATTCAAGTTATTGAACCAAAACCAAAAAAGAAAGTATTAGCGATTGAAGATAAACCAAAAGAAGAAAAACCCAAAAGAAATTTCAAGATAAATAGATCTGAAAGGAAAAAACTATTGGGACAACTTATTGATGATACTGGTGGGAGAATGATAAATCTTCATAAAGTTCTTGGAATTAAATCAAGTGATGAAACTCCAGAGCTTGTTAAAAAGAAATGTAAAGAATTAAAATTAAAATTTCATCCGGATAAAAATAATGAACCAGATCAAGATAAATTTGATTTGGTTCAAAAGGTTTGTAGAATTTTATTGGAAACACAGGAAATCGGTCAGGAAAAACCAAAGGTTGAAAAACCAAAAGAAGAAAAACCAAAAAAAGAACCAAAGGTTGATAAGGATGGTATTCCAGAATTAAAAAAAGATGATGTTATTGAATATAGAACCAAAGGAAATAAGAAGGTTATAGCTTATGTATTTACGCGTTTCGCTAAAAATATATATGTAATGAATCATATCATCTTAAAAGATGATGGTAGTTTTAGTGAAGATGAAAAGGATACTATGGAATTAGCCGATCTCAAATTAACTAAAAGTAGAAAATTTGAATTTATTGGAAGATTAGATCGCGATCAAGAAAAAGTAATTTTTCAAAAGGAACCGGTGAAGCCTTAAAGAAACCCGATAA
>Ga0181407_1000462_pt1 | contig 13917 bp, 17 predicted proteins | sample 30SPOviralmetaG_FD_130136 | JGI IMG/M metagenome (GOLD analysis project Ga0181407, IMG submission 130136) | Marine viral communities from the oligotrophic San Pedro Time Series (SPOT) site, San Pedro Channel, CA, USA - 30 SPOT_SRF_2012-01-26 | ecosystem: Environmental > Aquatic > Marine > Strait...
TACGATACACTTCTTCAAGAGCTTCAAGTATTGGTACATCCTCATTAATCCAAACGTTTGCTACATGAACAGCCGTTCGTTCAAACGCTTTGTGGTAAACCTCATACTTTAATATATCCATTATGCTTATTCCTTTTTGTAAATTAAAAAACATAAAACAAAAGTAACAATAGCTACCAGGGGTAGCTATTGTCTTCTCTTTATCAGAACTAAAACGAACCCCATGGGCATCTTGAATTATGTATCATGTACTCGTTGTGAAGCCTATCAATGAACTCATTGTAGTGCGCTGACATATGCGCTCCATTGTAGGGACGATAGTACCAACTCCATATATTTCCGTACGTATCGTCTACCTGATCCCACTCTAAGTCGTTTGCGTACTCTTCTTGGGATGCAGCTATTATTTTCTCTACAGTTTCTTCAGGGATATCGTTGTATCTTGTGTCTGCAGAAGCGTATCTACTAGTAATTATATGTGAATATGACATGTCTAATTCCCTTTTTTAAATTAAAAAACATAGAACAAAAGTATCAATAGCTGATGGCCATCAGCTATTGTCCAGTAGGTACCATAATTCATACAAGGTTCCAAAAAAGAAACGCAAAACAAGGTTCCAAAAGTGCAAATCGGGGTTAGGCACCCATCTGTCAGCAACAGGGGAGACAATCCCTAAACGATTCATAAATAATATTTTGCAAAATTTTTTCTAGAATTTTTTTCAGCAAATATTTGTTTCTTAAAAATTTTTTAGGTATTCTTGGCCTATGGACAATCTAATACCTGTCGTAGCTATAGATGGTTTGGACGAAGCTATCTTAGGAACCTGCGTTTTAGTAGGTGACATAGAAGTTATTGCCTATGATTTTTATAAAATCGTCGAGTTATTTGGGGAATATGGATATTCTGAAGAAAGAACCCGCGAGTGGGCTAATGCTATTCAGGAGTTACCCCTAGAAGATAGGAAACCTATTTTTATCTACACCGACACAGAGCTAAAAAAGGAAATACATGGACAACGATCTACAACCCACTGAGTATGTAGCACCTGACGACTTAGAGATTAAGTCAAAATTGCCATATATGGGATTAAATCATGGAGATCTTAGTGTTCAAGAAGAAAAGTTCATAGGACTTATAGCGAGTGGCATGACTATAGCCGCCGCAGGACGCGCTGTTGGACATAGTAACCGTAAGCAATCTACAAACTTAGTTCACACAGATCGCATTAGTAAAGCTTTGGCCTATTTACGCGAAGAAATTAGAGAAGAAGTAAAGTTTACTAAAGTCAATGCGCATAAAATGTACATGGATACGTGGACAGCCTGTGGAAATGCTACAGAGATGAAGGGCACAGTAGATTCGCTGTGTAAATTGCATGGATTACATCAACCAGATTCAGCCACACAAGTTAATATTAACATTAACGGCACGAAACAATTAGAACGCATGACAGACGAAGAACTTCTGCAACTTGCAGGACACGATAAAGATTACTTAGAACCTGCGGGGAACTAAAATGGAAATGGAACCACCTAGTTTAGGACAGGGCTTTGGAGAGTTAAAGTACAAGCCCCCTAAAAAAAGAGATCCAGGATCAGCTACTAGAAAAGATGGTTCCCTTAAGTCTCAAATTGGGTTTTTAGGCCCCATACCAAACAATAGCGGTGGGGTTATGACTGAGTTTTCTACCGACATGGAAGTTGATAATAACAAAATTGAGATACCTACCTTAGTACCTACTTTGACAGAAGAAGAAGTAGAGTATATGAAAAGCATGAAAGCAGGAGCTGGATTTAATATAGAAGAAAATCCTATAGAAATGAATATTATAAATAAGGCTCGACGACACGCTATGGAAAGACTGCAATCAGGAAAAAGTCCTTTTTTTGACGATGTGCTTGATGGGGGTATAAACCCTAAAGAAGCTAGTAATACAGCGCCACCTAATATCGGAGCTATGCCAGCTAGATGACAGAGTTAGCAGTACCTACTTTAGAATGTACGAGATGTCATAACTTACATCCGGAAACTCTATACTCTGATGACGACCAGCTGTGCGCATATTGCAAAGCAGATTTAGTAGAAGCTCTGCCAACTCCTAAGGTTATTGAGCCAGTAGAACCTGATCCACCAGAAGAAACTGCGGCAGATATAAAAGCCAGAGAAGAACTAGCACTTAGATTCCTTACGCGCAAAAGGATATTGCCTTTTGTAGAACGTTTTAACCCAGACTACACTGCGGGCTGGGTGCATAAAGATATATGCAAACGATTAGAGCAGTTTAGCTACGATGTGGTGAATAAAAAATCACCTAGGTTAATGTTGTTCATGCCACCCCGACATGGCAAAAGTACATTAGCTTCCGTAGCTTTTCCTGCATGGCATCTTGGTAGAAACCCAGCCCACGAGTTCATTGGGTGTTCATACTCAGGAGCGCTTGCTATGGGGTTTAGTAGGAAAGTGCGACAACTGTTGCGGGAACCTTCTTATAAAACTGCGTTTCCTACAAGACTTGATCCGGATTCACAGTCAGCTGAGGCTTGGTTGACTACTGGTGGCGGTGGATATGTGTCTGCTGGTGTCGGCGGTGGTATCACGGGTAAAGGTGCGCACGTATTGCTAATCGATGACCCAGTAAAAAACAGAGAAGATGCAGAGTCTCAACATAATAGAGATTCCAGTTGGGATTGGTACACTTCTACTGCTTATACTAGACTTGCTCCAGGTGGCGGCATATTGGTTATTCTAACTAGATGGCACGATGACGACCTAGCAGGTAGATTGCTAAAAGCAACTACTGAAGGTGGGGATGAATGGGAAGTTGTGCGATATCCAGCGATTGCAGAATCAGATGAAAAGTTTCGTAACGAAGGTGATCCGCTGCACGAGGAACGTTACAATTTAGAAGCATTAGATAGAATCCGCAAAGCGGTAGGGCCCCGGGATTGGTCAGCGTTATATCAACAAAATCCTGTATCAGATGATGGTGATTATTTTACGCGAGAGATGATACAGTATTTTGAACCTGATGATATCGATGAGGATCGTATGCGTTACTATTGCGCATGGGATTTAGCGATTGGTCAAAAAGATCGTAACGATTACTCGGTTGGGATAGTTGTGGGGGTAGATGAATACGATAGACTATTCCTAATGGACGTAGTTCGTGGTAGATTTGACGGATTCGAATTAGTAGAGCGTATACTAGATTTATATGAGCTATGGCGACCATCTATTGTTGGTATCGAAAAAGGTCATATAGAAATGGCGTTAGGGCCCTTTTTAGAAAAGCGCATACGTGAACGTGGGCTATATGAAGCCTACATTAAAGATTTGAAAACGGGAAGACGAGATAAAGAAGCTAGAGCTAGGGCTATACAAGGACGTATGCAACAGGGTATGGTGTTCTTACCAAAGAACGAAGTGTTTACTGGCCCATTAGTAGCTGAGTTATTAAGGTTTCCTAATGGTGTACATGACGACCAAGTGGATGCACTTGCATGGGTAGGGTTAATGATGACAGAATTTAGTTCTTTTTCAGAGCGTATTGTTCAAGAACCCTCATGGAGAGATAAACTTGAAACCCTTTCTAAAGATCCAAAAATTAAATCTGCTATGAGAGCATAAATAATGGCAATACTACCTAAAAAACGCAAAATGTCCCCTGGCGAAGAAGAAGTTATAACAAGAACGCAGTGGGATAGGTACGTAAGAGCCAGAGATAATGGTCATTTAGATTATGTAGACTTAGCTAAAAAGTGTGATGCGTATTATCAGGGCGAACAATGGGATTCTACAGATATTGCAGCACTTGATGCTGAAGGAAGACCTGCACTAACGATTAATACTATTTTACCTACGATTAATACAGTACTTGGCGAGCAATCAACTCGTAGAGCAGATGTTAGATTCAAACCAAGGCGCGGTGGTGACCAAGAAATAGCAGATGTGCTTACTCGTTTGTACATGCAGATTGCAGATAACAATAAACTTGATTGGTTAGAGCAACAAGTGTTCTCTGATGGGTTAATAATGGACGGTCGTGGGTACTTTGATGCGCGTATAGACTTTTCTGACCACATTGAAGGCGAAGTTCGCATCATGTGCAAAGACCCTTTGGATATTATAATTGATCCAGATGCAAAAAATTCAGATCCTAAGTCTTGGAACGAAGTATTTGAGACTAAGTGGATGACACTTGACGAAATAGAAGAAATGTATGGTAAAAAACCTGCAGAACGGTTGCGGTTTATTGCAGAAAATGGAAATAGCTACGGCAGAGACTCTGTTGAGTACTACGAAAACACTTTTGGAGACAATGACGCAATAGAAGACTACGTTTCAGCGCCAATACCAGACACTGATGACTATAGGAACGTTAGAGCGTTAAGAATTATAGAAAGACAGCACAGAAAACTAGTAAAAACAGACTGTTTTATAGATATGGAATCTGGTGACCAACGTTTTGTGCCAGATAATTGGTCAGAAGCTAAAGCTAAGAAGTTTGCTAAAGAACATAACCTATCAATTTACACAAAAATGCGTAGGCGCGTTAGATGGACAGTAACTTGCGACCAAGTAGTGCTCCATGATGACTGGTCGCCGTATAATGACTTTACTATTGTACCGTTTTTTGCGTATTTCCGTAGAGGACGACCATTTGGCATGGTGCGTAACCTCCTTTCGCCACAAGAACAGCTAAACAAGATATCCAGTCAAGAATTACACATAGTAAATACGACAGCTAATAGCGGTTGGATGGTAGAAAGTGGATCATTGACTAATATGCAGGTAGAAGACCTAGAAGAACATGGTGCTGAAACCGGATTAGTACTTGAGTACAACAGAGGCTCTACTCCTCCTGTAAAAATTGGCGCAAGTCAGATACCAACGGGTCTTGACCGCATTAGTTCAAAAGCTGCTGCAAATATACAGGCTATAAGTGGCATTAATGACTCTATGTTGGGTTCTGATAGCGCTGAAGTGTCGGGTATAGCCATTCAAGCTAAGCAAAACCGTGGCGCAGTAATGATTCAAGTGCCTTTAGATAACTTAAAGAAGACAAGGCAGTATTTAGCAGAGAAAGTATTGGATTTAGTGCAAAATTATTACACAGAAGAACGTGTAGTAATGATTACTAATGAAGAAGATGCTCTAAAACCTAGTGAACCTATGGTGATTAATGAAGTTACACCAGAAGGGCAGATAATAAACGATCTTACACTTGGAGAATATGATGTCGTTGTGTCTACCGCACCTGCCCGCGATACTTTTGATGAATTGCAGTTTGCTGAAGCACTAAGTTTACGTCAAGCAGGAGTTGCCATACCTGATGATGCGATACTTGAGTACTCGCACCTCAACAGAAAAGAACAATTGGCACAACGCATTAGAGTAATGACGGGTCAAGAGCCCCCAAGCGAACAAGAGGCGCTAATGCAACAGGCACAAACACAAATGGCTATGCAAACTTTGCAGCTTGAGATTGCTAAACTAGAAGCTGAGGTTCAGAAACTACAAAGCGAAGCAGCAGTTAACATGGCTAAGGCGCAAGGCGCTCAAACGCAACCACAACTAGAAGTTGCGGAGATGCAAGCCAAACTAGAAATGAAGAACAGAGAGCTAGAGCTGCGTAGAGAGCTAGCAGCACTAAGTAATCAAACCCGACAAGGACAAACAGAAACTGCTGCAGCTGCTAAACTTGCTAGCGCAGCAATGAATACTGCAGTTAAACAACAAGAACAGGAAACTGCAGCCTTTCAAAAGGTTCCAGAAGTTAAAACGTTTTAAAAAACGAGGAAGACACCATGCTAGCCAGTTCAACAAAAAAACGCAGACAAAAAAGAGCACCAGATAGTGCAGCTTATGAAGAAAGGATGAAAAAAGCGCGAAGACCTAAAAGAGCTACAAAAAAGGTAGCAGCAAAACCATCTAAAAGACTAAAATCAGCTGCAATGAAAGGTGTTTCTTCTGGGGGCTCAACTTATGGAGAAAGACGGGCGGAAATGCTAAAACCTAAAAGAGCTAAAAAAAGGGTAGCAGCAGCCCCTAAGAAAAAAAAGCCCTTAACTAAAGAAGAAGCAAGAAAAGTAGGTTTGACGAGCGACGCTCAGTATCTTAAACGTGGCTACAGGATGAGAACAAGAAGGTTAGACACAACTGAATTTAAAAAACGTACAGACCCGAATAAAAAAATACGTGTTCCCCCTAGAGATGTTGTAGATGGGGAAATTCAAAAATACGGGTATAAGTTAAAGAAGAAAAAGAAAAAAACGCCTTCAGGAAGAACAAGATCATCATTAATAAAGAAAAGATAAGGAGAATAAGATGTACGGAATGGCTAAAAGGTCACCAGCAAAAAAGAAATCAATGGTATCTAAGAAAAAGAAACCTAAAATGACTTCAAAGAAAAAGAAAACTGTAAGAAGTACAAAGCGGTCTTACGGGTATTGAAAGCATAAGTAGTAAAAGTGTGTAGCACTTGTAAAAATTTTTATAACAGAAAGTAATCTAGGAGATAGAAATGGCTGAAGTAAAAGCAAATGATCTTGCTGATAATGAAAATGTATTTGACGCTAGAGTAGGAGCAGATCCTGTTGAGGAAGCAGAAACTCTAGACCTAAACTTTATGGATGAAGAAGAAACTCCAGCTGAAACAGTAGCTGAAACAGAAGAAACTACTGAAGAACCTGAAGTTGAAGAAGAAACAGTAGCAGAAACAGAGGAAACTACTGAAGAACCCGAGACTGAGGAAGAAACAGTAGCTGAAACAGAAGAAGCTGTTGAAGAACCAGAGGTCGAAGAACCTGTAGCTGAAGCAGAGCCAGAACCAGAGCCGAAAAAGATTATGGTTCCAAAAGAACGGCTAGACGCGGTGCTTGCTAAACAAAAAGCTTTGCAAAAACAGCTAGATGAAATGCAGGCTCAACAAAACGTGGAAGCTGAAGCCCCAGAACCCTATGATTATGATGCCAAAGAAACCCAATACCAAGAATTTGTATTAGACGGGGAGACGGCTAAAGCCGCAGCACTGCGAAAAGAGATCAGAGCAGCTGAAAAAGCCGAAATGCAGTATGAGTTTGAGAAGAAAATGGGGCTTACTGTGCAAGAAAGTCACCAAGCAAACGCATTGCAACAGGCAGCTGCAGAGTTAGAGGCTACTTTTCCTATGTTTAACCAGCATCACGAGGCATTTGACTCTGAAGCTACTCAAGAAGTAGTGGATTTACGTGATGCATTTATAACTCAAGGGTTTACTCCGGTAGATGCATTGGCAAAAGCCAGTAGTTTTGTAATAAAAGACCGAGGGGTAGTAGATCAAGCGCCAGAAAGTGCATTATCTGCTCCTAAAGCTAAGCCAGCGGTAGACGAAGTAGCTAAAAAACGCGCTAATAACGCTAAAAAGTTAAAAGCAGCAGAATCTCAACCGCCAGAACTTCCAGGAGAGAGCAGTTCTGCACATGGCGAGAAGCCAGAGTCTGATTTTTCTAACATGACAGAAGAAGAATTCAATGCTTTACCAGAGGCAACACTAAAAAGAATGAGAGGAGATATCTTATAGCTTGCACTATGTGGTTGAGATTGTTAACCTTTTCACAGATTCGCCAGTTTAAGCGATATTAAACCGAGGTCGTTACCGTAAGATGACGTTTTCGCCGGATACGGCGTTAAACATATTGGGGTCATACACCATAAAGTATGTGAAACCGTTCCCTTACGATAAAGGTATACGGAATTGCCACTCCAAAAGTTGGCTACGGGAAATTTTGAGTTAAAACTTGTAATAAATAGGAGTATATAGCGATGGCTAATACTAATTTTGCAGCTTTGACTTCAAACCAACTAACGGCTTGGAGTCGAGATTTTTGGAGAGTTGCTCGCAACTTTTCATTTATCAATCAGTTCGCAGGAACTGGGCAAAACGCTATGGTACAACGGATCACTGAACTAACTAAAAGTGAAAAGGGAACCAAAGCTGTCATAACTTTACTAGCTGATATGACCGGAGACGGTATTACTGGCGACAACACGCTAGAAGGGAACGAAGAAGCCCTCCGTGCGTATGACTTAACAATCGAACTAGACCAACTACGATTCGCAAACCGAGTTGCAGGTCGTTTAGCCGATCAAAAGTCTGTTGTAAACTTCAGAGAAACTAGCCGAGACGCACTAGCTTATGCTATTGCTGATCGTATGGATCAGTTAGCGTTCTTAACGCTTTCTGGTGTTGCTTACACTTTAAAAACTAGCGGTGCGCTAAGAACTACAAGTTCTTCAGCCGGACATGAATTAGCTGACCTTGAGTTTGCTAGTGATGTGTCTGCACCTACCACTAACCGTCACAGACGTTGGGATGCTACCAACGGATTGTCTGCTGGTGATGTAACTGCTCTAGTTGCTGCCGATACAATGCAATACAAATGTATTGTTGAGTTGAAAGCTTACGCTAAAGACAACTACATCCGTGGTCTTCGTGGAGCAGGTGGAGAAGAAGTTTTCCATATGTTTGTAACTCCTCAGCAAATGGCTAAGTTGAAACTTGATAGTGACTTCTTATCCAACGTTCGAAGCGCGGGTATCCGTGGGCCTAAGAACGAGTTGTTTGCAGGGTCTTCTAGTGTATTAGTAGATGGTGTTGTAATACATGAGTATCGTCATGTCTTCAATACTGCTAATGCTACAACTGGAACCTCTTCAAATGCTGGAGCTGCGGGCTACAAATGGGGTGCTGATGCTGATGTTAATGGTGCACGAGCTCTATTTTGTGGTGCTCAAGCCCTTGCGATGGCAGATATTGGCCTTCCTGATATTGTCGAAGATAACTTTGATTATGGTAACCAACAGGGTATCAGCATCGGTAAGATCTTCGGTCTTCGTAAACCAAAGTACAACAGTGATTACAACAGTTCCGTAGAGGATTTTGGTGTTATTGCTTTTGATACTGCCTACTAGGAGGACGTTTAGATGGCTACTACATTTACAGCCCCAGAAACATCGTCTAACTCTCTGTTCCAACCATTCCCTGATGGAATGATTGGCGTTAGAGAGACTACATGGGTAACTTCCGCAGCTTGGGTCTTGAACGATGTTGTTCAAATGGTCAAGGTGTTCGAGGGTGAGCGCGTCTTAGATGTGCAAGTTCTTATGGAAACAGATGCTGATACTAATGGCTCACCAGCCATTGTTATTGCAGTCGGAGATGGAGACGATGCTGATCGTTATATTTCCGCAAGCACTATAGGCCAAGCAGGTGGCTTTGTTCGTATTGGACAAGGTATTGATACCGCCGCTGAAGCCGCATCTATGCGACATACCTATACAGCTGACGACACTATTGATCTTAAAGTAACTACTGCACCCGCAACAGGTGTTGCTGCAGTAACTGTTACTATGAGAGTGATGATAGCTGGGTAAAAAAACTGTGACTCCCTCTTAATCGGGGGAGTCATTTTTAACTAAAGGAATAGTTATGAAAATTACTACAGATAAACACATAAGAGTGGCTACTTTATTTGGAGCTGTTGTGTTATTCGAACCTGGAGAAACTAAGGAAGTATCTTCTGAAATAGGATTAATTGCTCTACAAGAAGGAGCAACAGAGGTTAAAGATGCAGCTGAAAAAACAACTACAAGTTCTGTAATTGAAGTAGAGGATGTTGTAGAAGTTGCTGTAGAACCTGAAGAAACTACTGACAGATTTGAAAAACTAGTTGAAGTACTAGTTAAAATCAGAGATCAAGGTGATCCTGATAACTTTAAAGCAGATGGAACTCCCAGAGCTACTATCGTAAACAAAGCATTTGGAGAGGCGGTGTTAACCGACGAAAGAGAAGCTGCTTGGCAAGAAGCATTAAATTCACGTTGAGGTAAATTATGAGTGTTACTGCACAAAGCGTTGTAGACAGAGCCGAATTTATATTTCAAGATACTTCTAATATACGTTGGACTGCAGCAGAACTTATACTTTGGCTTAATGATGCACAAAGAGAGATTGCATTATTTAAACCAGATGCTACCGCTACAAATACTACCATTACTTTAGCCACTGGAACTAAACAGTCTATCCCTGCGGGGGGAAATAGGTTGTTAAAAGTAATTAGGAACATGTCTGCATCTTCTGGGGGCACTGGAAAAACTGCAATACGGTTAGTATCTCGTGATGCGCTTGATACACAAGAACCTAATTGGCATGACCCAACAGTAGCCGGATACTCTAAGCATACTAATATAGTTAAGAACTATATGTATTCTGAAGAAGATCCTAGAAACTTTTATGTGTACCCAGGAGTAGCGGGTAGTGCTTACATAGAGCTAGTTTATTCTGCAAATCCAGCTACGATTGCGATTGACGCTAATCTAGGCGTACCCGACGTATTTGCAAACGCTGTTTTAGACTATGTGTTGTATCGGGGTTACATGAAAGAAACTGAAACAGCCAGCCAACAACGTGCAGCTACACACTATCAATTGTTTTTAGCGTCTGTTAATGGAAAGACTCAAATAGACGATATCACTTCACCTAACTTTACAGGCTCTGTACCAGCAGGGCCAGCTGTAATGGGGCAAGTTTAAATGGCTACTACATATGAATCTTTACTGCCAGAAATACTTCCAATGGTACCGGGGTGTCCAGATGCTTTGGTTATTCAAAATATAAGATCAGCAGTGATTGAGCTGTGCGAAAGGGCTTCAGTCTATCAACATGAGCTAGACCCGATAAGTACTGTTTCAAGTGTGTACGAATATGAGTTTGATGCACCGTTAAGCACTAGTGTACATAAAATTGTATGGGGGGTTCTAAGTGGAGACGCACTAGAACCTGTTTCTAGCGGTATGTTAGAACAACGAGTACCCGATTGGCGTAACCAAACAGGAACTCCTGAATATATTATTAAAAATAACCTAACTACATTTTGGATCGCACCAGTTCCCAGTGCTAGTGCAGCTAATAGTTTGATTATTCGAGTAGCATTAAAGCCTACTTATACTTCTGTATCGTGTGATGACACAGTTATGTCTGACTATAGAGACACTATAATAAACGGAACTGTTGGTAGGCTATTAAGAATGCCATCAAAAGAATGGTCAGACGTTACTGCCGCCAGCGTGTACTATGGATTTTATAACGAAGGTGTTGTTGCTGCAGAGCAAAGAGCCCGCAGAGGAGATACACCAGCTGTTGGTAAAGTAGAATATGGTGGGTTAACTTCAAGTAAGAGGAGATACCAAAAGTATGCAGGAAGGCGACTGTCATTTTAAATATGAATCAGAAGAATGGAATTTACAAAAGGAGGAGCTTTTATATAAATGGTTAGGAGATGAACACGCTGTTATCTTTATTTTAACTATTGGTCAAATCACAGAAATCTGGGATGACTTAATAGACAAGGATAAACAGCTATCTGATGACCATATTAACGAAGTATTTATGCACATGCTTACTAGCCTTCCACTAAATCCTTTTTTTGATAGATATAAGTTGCAGTTAATACCTGTACTTATAGTTGGAATAAATGCGTGGATGGATGCAAATAAGTTAGAAAAAAAATCTAAAAATGATAAAGTGTTTGCTTACGTACTAAGAGATTATATTCTAGAGATAACAAACATGGCGGTATATTTGCTTAAAGGTAGAGAAGCTATGAAAGAATATAGTCTAGAAATTCGTTCGTTCTTTACTAAACACGAACCGTTGGATATATATTTGGAGAAATTAAAGTGAGTTTTGGCCCTTTTAAACCTAAAGCAAAAGAATACAAAGCTGGTCCACAAGAGAAAATGCAGGCAGCTGTAGGGTTAGCTGACTATAGAAGGCAGGCTGAAATTTATGACCCTGTTAATAAAGAGTTTATGAAACAAGCTGGAAAGGATTATGCAACTACTTATAGAGGGAGAGCAGCAGCAGACGCATCTCAAACTTTAACGCCAGATCTAGGTAGCTATCAAAATGTTATAGGCAGAGGTGGTACTGGATTTGACACGGGTGGCGATTATGGAAGCGCTTTATTAGGTCAAGGAACAGAAGCGAGTAAAGCAGCTTTAGCAGTAACTGCAGCATTAGAATCTGATGCGCTTAATAGCATTATAAATAAACAGGGTACTACTACTGCGGCTATTTCCCGAAGTGCGCAAATTGAACAGAGCAAGGCTTTATCAAGAGCTCGTGACAAACAAAAAGTACGTGATGCTTATGCAAGTGCTTTAGGAGAAATAGCGGGAGCCGGTTTTTCACAAGGTATGCAAAACAGACAAGATACTGGTAAATTTTTTACTGCAGGCGGTACTGGAGATTTTTCTGGGCAAAGTCGATATGCTCCCGGAACTATGGCTAGTAATCCCAATGCGGATTACGAATATTCAGGATTTAGTAGATTTACCGGTGGGGGTTCACCACTATCCCGCCGATATAACCCGAGGTAATGAGCATGTTTAGTCTTATGTCATCAGTTCTTGCATCACCTAATACTAATACAGAAGGTGCAAATAAGCAGTATGATTCGTCTTATCTAGATCAGTTTATGAGTGATGATCCAGAGGGAACTCTTGCAGGTATTACTAGAGATGAATATTTAAAGAGACTGAATACTTCAGATAAGTTTGAAAGAGATGCGGTTAATAAGGCATTAACAGATACTAGTTTAATAGATGAAGCTAAAGAATCTGCTGCAAGAACTCCTCAGTTAACCAGAGACATTGTTCGTAGAAATCAGGAAAGGTTTGGGGTGTCCCTTACTCCAGCCCAACAGCTAGCCCAGCAAAACAGAATTACTCAGTCTACTACTTTAGGTGGTATAGGTGCAGTTAACCAAGCTAGGTTAGATCAACAAGAACAGAATACAACTTCTTTAGGTAGATTATTATCTGCGGCTAACAACAGTTATTCTCAAGCTATGGGCTTATTAGGTGATGCTTCTGCAAATGCAGCACAACGCAAAGCCGCATATAATGCAGCTAAGGCTCAAAGTAAAGCAAACTTAATTACCGGTATAGGTGGTTTTGTTTCTAAGTTTATTTAAAAGGTAAATAAGATGGCGGGATTTCTAAACGCATTTAATAAGTCATTTCAGATGCCTGATGACCCACAAGAAGTAGACGCTAATGAACAAAGACGTTATGCGAAAATGGCTCAAGAAGACCTATCAAACACTAAAGGTGTTAGATATGATTTTAATACGGAATCAGTAGTAGGAGATATAAACAGCGCCAACGAGGTTGATAAAAGAAGATTGTTAATGGGAACTAAAGTACCAAGCGTTGCTGCAGATGGTTCTATAGTAGAGTTTGATGTGTCTAACGTAATGCAAGAAGAAGATGGCAGTTGGGTTGTTGGGCTAAAAAACCCACAGACCGGCGAAGATACCATTGTTACTGATACTTCTAATGCAGATCCTAATGGTAGAGTTACAAAGTTTACAACTGAACAAATAAACAATGCTATTGCAAATAAATATAAGTCTTTAGCTACTTTAAGTGGTGGGCTTGACACTCTAATAATTGGGCAAATAAACGCCCGAGGTGTTACTTTAGCGGGCGATAACAGACAAAAACAACTGCAACAAGCTACTGCTAAAACTATAGAAGATGGAGATACGGTTAATACGGCTATTGAAGTTGCAGAAAAACAAGGAGACGTTGACGCCGCACGAGGAGCTATTGGAGCAACCCCCGGCCAGCTTAGAGACTATTTAAGAAATAGTATGACTCCTAATGCTAGCATGACTCCTAGTGCTGGGGATCAGTCGGCAAATCGTTTGTTCCCAGAACGAGAGGGTGCACAAGCACAACTACAACAACAAAGAGACGCAGGAACAGCGCCAGCTTCAACAACACTGTTAGAAAATAGCGAAGATGCTCTTACGTTACCTATGATAGACAGCACCGATACTAGTGGAGGGGCTAAATTTTTAAGAGGA
>Ga0181407_1000476_pt1 | contig 13649 bp, 5 predicted proteins | sample 30SPOviralmetaG_FD_130136 | JGI IMG/M metagenome (GOLD analysis project Ga0181407, IMG submission 130136) | Marine viral communities from the oligotrophic San Pedro Time Series (SPOT) site, San Pedro Channel, CA, USA - 30 SPOT_SRF_2012-01-26 | ecosystem: Environmental > Aquatic > Marine > Strait...
TTGAAGCATCACAGGGTAGTGATGAAGTTTCTTTTACTTTTCCAGCTTTAAAATTCGAACAATATGACCAAACGCAAAACCCTCCAACACCAATGGGGGTATTTGCTTATGAGTATTTAGGAGCTATAGATGCAACAGGTTTATACGCTAAAGATAGTTCAAAACAATCCTTGCATAGTAATAGAGATTACGAAATAGGAATTGTATACATGGATGAGTATGGAAGAAGTACTACTGCTTTAGTTGATACAAACAATACAGTTTTTATACCATGTGATAAATCCATAGCAAAAAATAACATTAGAGTTGAGTTAAACAACTACCCTCCATATTGGGCAACTAAGTATAAGTTTGTAATAAAAGAATCAAAAGGATTATACAGAACTATTTACTCAAACATATTTTTTCAAGAAGAAGAAACAGGTTTAATATACTTTAAGCTTGAAGGAGACAACAGAGATAAAGTAAAAGACAATGACACGTTATTTGTAAAATCGGACACAAATGGTGCTGTGTTAAATTGTGCGTCTACAAAGGTCTTAGGTTTTGGCGTAGAGGTAGATGATTTTCTTTGTGAGAAAAATGCAGATGGAGATTTAATCGAAGGAAGTCCTGCATGTGGACAATTAGGTGGAACGTATATGCAATTAAAACCAAATGGGTTTGCTGCGAATTATCCACCCAATGCTTTTATTGATAGAAAAGATGATTGTAGAGGAACTTATTGTGTTACAGAGGTAAGTACATTTCTTGATAATCCTGATTTTGGTGACCCTGGTGAATTAGAATTTAAGCCATATGACGTACCTGCAGGTAGTCTTGTTAAGATTTATCTAAGAGCGCATAGAAACAGAAGAGGAAGTAAATGTGGTAGTCGTACATATGATTATGAAAAAAGATTTACAGCTTCTCAAGATTACGATAGCTTATATGCTTGGGCTATAGGAGACAATATAGATTTTACAAACGGTGCAACAACAGGTTCAGATGACACTATTAATAGTGTTTCATTTGATGAAACAATGCAAACATTTCCGTTTCCGATATTCAATATAGGGCTTCCTGGTGGAGCAGGACAAAACGTAGTATTTTTTGCAGAAGACCCAAATGATGGTAGACAATTTATGTGTTGGAGAAACGGAACGCCTAATTGTTCTTCACCTGACAAGAGAAACTCTTTTGGTAACATTGCAGTTACAATAAATAGAGCTACTTCTTTAATGGTATTTGAAACAGAGCCTTTAGATGCAAATGATGAATTGTACTATGAAAATGAGCAAACATTTGATATTGTAAATGGATTTCATTTATCAGGTAATGCAGATGCTGACCAAAACCAAACATTAACAAACCCTGCTATTGTAGATTTAAGTTTTTTTAATTGCTTTACTTTTGGTAATGGTGTTGAAAGTAATACTGTTTTAGACGCCTTAATAAAACCTACGTTAAGTTTAGGTGATAAAGTAACCTCTGTATCTGAAGAACAATACAAAGAATCTAATAGATTTGGTGATGTAACTTATAGTGGAGTGTTTAATCAAGAAACAAACTTAAATAAGTTAAATCAATTTAATTTAGCGTTAGCTAATTTTAAAACACTTGAAACATCTTATGGGCCTATAAGAAGAATGCATTCAAGACAAACAGATATATTAATCTTACAGGAAGACAAAATATCTTCTTTACTTGTAGGAAAAAACTTACTATCTGATGCAGCTGCAGGAGGAGCTATTACTTCAGTACCTGAAGTTTTAGGAACACAGTTAGCTAGAGTAGAAGAGTATGGAATAAGTAACAACCCTGAAAGCTTTTCAGTTTATGGACAAGATGTCTTTTTTACTGATGCAAAAAGAAGTTCTGTTATTCAATTAAAGGGTGCAGGAACTAGAGGAGATACAGGTGGAAGACTAGGTGTTATATCTGAAGTTGGTATGAGGTCATGGTTTAGGGATTTGTTTGTTGATGCTTTTGAAACTCAAAAATTAGGTGGATTTGATCCATATATGAATGAGTTTGTATTAAGTTCTAACACAAGAAAAATACCTCAACCTCCAACTCAAAGAGAATGTGGATATACTTTGTTAATTAGTAATTCTACAACTGTTTATAACTTAGAGGTTGATTTAGGTACAGTAATTGGAACGGTTAAATTTGATTACGAAACAAACAATCCATTAAATATTGCGGTAGATTTAGATGGTGTGACTGTAGTTAGTCAAACTGTAACAGGAAATGGGTTTGTAACTTTTGACAAACTATCTAACTTTCCAACAAACGCAAGCGTTAAATTAACTCCTGGAGTTGACCCTGTTACATATGAAATAGACTTTAATTGTCCTGTTGCAGAAGAATTAACTGTAAAAGAGATTGTTATTAATTTTGCAGGAGATGCAGACCTTACAACCACATGTAGATATAGATGGGCTTTAGGAACTGACGTAAGTCCATATAGCACAAATCAGGTAACACTTGATGAAGATGCTGTTAGCTTATTTAATGAAACAACAGGAAGTTCATCAGTTGGTACACTACCTGCTTTAGGTTCTGTAGTGACAATGAAAAACAGACAAAATGCAGGACAAACATTTGAGTTTGTTCCAGGTCAAGATAAGTTTAAGTATTTAGTAAGTAATACAAATTATAACGAAGCTGACTTAGCAACATTGCTTCCATTATTAAATACAGCAAGTCCAACAACAGGTTCGTTCCCTGAATATCAAGCTAGCTTTACATATAGCAATCAAGCAAGTTACATGTATTTAGTTTGGGATTTAAGAGAGCCAACGCCATTGCAGTTTTGCTATGATGTGGCAAGCCCAACAGAAGCATGTTGTGAATGTGATGAACCACCAACACCTTAAAATTAAATTATGCCAAGTATAGTAAATAAATTTATAGACTCATCAAGTTTTGCAACTGCAACTAGAGTATACGATGATATACACTTAACAACTGTATCACCAGATGGATATTATCAATATAATAATGAATATAGAAATCAAGTAAATGGACTTTTAGGGCCACTTACAATATGTGAAGAATGCGGTCTACCATGTGGTGGAACTTTAAATCCTCCAACAGGAAACGAAGGTATATATCAATTAGAGATTACAGCAGGAAGTACATCAGCCGATACAGGAGCTATATCTATTTATTTTGATCCTAAAAGTTATCCTGACGGAATAAGAGTTTTATACGATGGTGTTTATTATAATAGGTTGTCAAGTCCAAATGACGGTAACTTACAATCAACAAGTGGTGTTGCAGATGCCTTTACTATATTAGGAGACCCCAATGACAATTGTGTTCCTTCAACGCCAAGCACACTTAATTATGTTTTCAAAAATGGTTATGATTCAAATGGATGGATAGATGGTACTCCATCACCACAAAGTATTACTATAAATACAGGAGATGATATTAGGTTTGGTGAAAATCAAGATAATTTATTAATAGTTCCAAAACCAAATGCATTACCAGCTCTTGTAACAATACAGGTTTTAGGGCCTTGTAGTGGAACAGGTTGGGATATAGCTGTTCAATGTCCTGCAGCATTGCCTTCTTTTCAAGCTAAAGCAATAGGCGCAGGTAATTTTTGTCAGGCTACAGATACCACCTTATATTTTGGTAGATTTTTAAATGCAGGAAATCCTTTCCCTATATTAAATAACCCTGTGTTTTTAGACCACGATGGAGTAAATAGAGCTTCAGACCAAAACTATATAATGGATAATAATCAAGTAATAACAGTAACACAAGGAGTTGTAAGCAGTATACAAAACTGTGTAGGCCCTTAAAAAAAAGATATATGGCAGCAACAAACCTTAATTATACTTTAACATTTAGTGAGTCAGTAAAAGGATGGCCTTCTTTTTACAGTTATATGCCTGATTTTATTTTAGGAATGAATCAGTATTTATATACTTTTAAAGGAGGTAGTTTATACAGACATAATACCAATGAAGTTAGAAACAGGTATTACGGAATAGACTATGATTCTACAATTACAGGTGTATTTAATCAAGAGCCTACAACTGTTAAAGTATTTAAAACCATTGAGCTTGAAAGTGATGATTCTTGGGATTGTTCTTTAGCAACAGACCTAGGAAGTGGATTTATGGATGAGAGTTATTTTGAGCAGAAAGAAGGAGCTTGGTTTGCTTTTGTAAGAAGAATTGGAGGTAGTCAAGATTTTGCTCAAAGATCAACACAAGGTATTGGTGGATTTGCTTCATCAACAGGTGCTTCACCAGGTTTAATTCAAATAGAGTTTAATATTTCAATAAGCAATATTATTAATTATGGAGACTCTGTTTTTTATAGAGAACCACTAGGGGGTATAATTAAAAAAATTGGCCCAATAACAGGTATTAGTACTGATAGAAAAACAATTGAAGTTGATGCAGTTGACCTTCAACCAATCGGACAGGCAGTTCCTTCAGGATCATACATATTTACAACTAAAGATAGTGTTGCCGAGTCTTATGGAGCAACAGGATATTTTATGGAGTTTAAATTAACAAACAATAGTAAGACGGCTGTTGAATTATTTACTGTAGATTCAGATGTCTTTAAAAGTTTTCCTTAGATTTTGTATCTTTGCGTTAATGAAATTCAATATCAGAAAATTAAATTCTTTAGACTACGATTCTATTTTAGTTAAATGGTGGAAAGATTGGAGATGGACAGCACCTCCAAAAGATTTTTTGCCTGACAACGGTGAAGGTGGTTTTATTGTATACGATAATGATATACCTGTATGTGCAGGATACATATACATGACTAACTCCAAGGTAGGTTGGTGTGATTGGATAATATCCAATTTTGAGTATAAAGACAAGAAAAAAAGAAAACAAGCTTTAATTGAGCTTGTAAAGATATTAACGCATACTTTAAAATTGTCAGACTGTAAATACGCATATGCTTTAATAAAGTCTGATTCTTTAATAGAACATTATAAAGATAATGGATATATTGAAGGTGACAGTTATAATAAAGAAATGATAAAAGGATTATAATATGGCGGCATTTACAACAATAGCAGCAGCAACAGTAGCAATAGGTGGTTCAGCAGCTAAAGGATTTCTTGCAAAAGATGGAGCTGCAGATGCAGCAAGAGCAGCTGGTAGATTTAGAGTACAGCAAGAGGAGTTAGAAAAACAATCTGTTGCAAGATTAGAGGCTAATTTTTATGATGCTGTTAGAGCTACAACTGATGTTTACGACAAACAACTACAATTAGCAAATCAACAAGGTTCTCAACTTTTAGAGGCTGCTCAAGAAGGAGACCAAAGAGGTGTCTCTGCAACTGCAGGTAAAGTAAAGCAAGTTCAAGACGCTACTTCAGGTGCTATTGCTGACAAATATGCTCAACAAAAACTAGATATAGACATGAAACGTGCTGCGGCTGATGAAATGGATGGCGCAAGAATAGCTGCAATGTTTGATGATAGAGCAGCGGCAGCAGGAGTAAAAGCAGATGCTTTAACCCAACAAGCAGACCAATTATCAGGACAAGCTACAGGAGCATTTATGGATGCAGGAGTAAGTGCCTTAAGTGCAGGAATTACTGCATTTGGAGGTTTGGGTGGTATGAAAAATAAATTGGGTAAAGCAGCAGACGCATTATCTAAAAAAACAGGAATGGACAGGGCAGCAGCCTTAAAACAGATTGAAGGTCTTGGATTGGATAAAAAAGGGTTAGATAGTATAATAGATAGTGGAGCATTACCTAGCGTAAGCACAACAACAACAACAACTACTAATGATGTTGTAGATACCACGAAGACTAGACAGTTTGATACCTTTGAAGACCCTGACTCACCTGCAGGTGTAAAAACAATTTCAATAGGGGGAGGAAAATTTGACCTCAATGCGTTATTGGATAGTCCTGAAATGAAGGAAATCATGAGAAAGAAAAAAGAGGAAGAGGAAGGTGCTGTTAGCGATTTTATGAAAATAGTTGATGGATTTGGAACGCAAGGAAGATTTTCGAAGATGATGAGTGATATATTTGATCCTGAAAAAGCAACACAATAATTAAGATATGGGTAACGCATTAGACGCAGCAAAGTTTTCGATAGAACAAGGCAATACAGGGGTAGGTACTAAAAAGACACTACTAGAAGGTATTGATAGAGGAATGAAAGGTGTTAAAGAATGGAAAGAAAACATCGACAAACAACGCCTTGAATTAAAAACAAATACAGCTAAACAATATAGAGATGCTGAGTTAAAGACAATGGAAAATCTTCCTAGTGATAAAACTAGTAGAGATTTAGCAATAAAAGCATTATCAGATTACAAAGACCGATTATATGGAAATATGGGGTTGGTTCAAGCAGGAGTGATAAAGGCTGAAGATAATTTAATATTTCAAGAAAACGGAAAACAATCTTTTGATATACTTGCGCAACAAATAAATGGCTACGCTAAAGAAAAAGAAAACTATCTAAAAAGACTTAAGGGATACTACGAATTAGATGAGAATGGAAATAAGAAATTAGACCCAGCTGGAAATCCAATTTTTGTTCCCCCCACTTCAGGTGGTGTAGACCAATCACTTCAAGATTTACACGATAGAATGGGTAATCCTGATTTTACTGAAATGACATTTGGAGAAAATGGAATGGGTAAAATAACTTTTTTCAAAACAAAAATTGACGAAAGAACTAAAACTAGGGTTTTAGATTTAGATGCTGATGGAAAACCTCAGCCTTATAATGGTATTAAGGATATGAGCGTTTTAGCTTTTAATAACAAAAGAAATCAAACTGCAGAAAAGTTAGACTTAGCAAAAGAAACTGAAGCAGTTATTGGTAAAGATACTCCATTGGGTCAGATTTTTGAGAAAATGGATAATTTTGGTAAAATGCTTGGTGTTGTTACTGATGACATGAGAAATAACCCACAATTAAACATATTACTCAAAGATGCGGTAGCTACTGCTGCTTCAACTACTGACAGACAGGCTAGTATATTAAGTGACAATGGCCCTGAATCACAAAGATCACAAACAATAAATGAGTTTGAAGCTCAAGAGCTAAAAGATGCAGGAATAGATTTAGATGAAAAAATAGATTATACATATATTGATACAGACCCAAAAAGTGATACTTACGGAGAAGAGCTTACAGGGAAAAAGAGTAAGTATATACAAATGGTTATGTCTAAGAACAATCAAATTGTTCCTGTAATAAGTCCTGACGATAAGTTAGCTGCTGAGAGAATTGCTGGAACTAGTTTCTATTCAGGATTAAGAAGAGATATTACAGATGGAGGAACTAAAAGAAGTGAGTTCCAAAGAAATGCTGCTTCAATTAAAGCAAGTAATGATGATAAAGAATTTCAATCAACTGTAGACCTCATTGACTCTGCAGCCGTAGGTAATAAAGCAAGTTTAGATGCTTTAGTAGCTGAAAATAAATCAATTGTAAAAGGTTATGAGATTACAGGTACAGGAGCTGATATGCAATTAATGTTTATAGATGTTGATGGAAATCAAATGGCCCCTATATCGTTAGGAGGAATGGGTATAGATGCAGGTAAACAAATTGCAGCACAACTAGAATTAAAAGCTCAAAGGTATTTTGAAGATTCTAAGTTAAGAGGAACAGAGAAAAAAGCAGGCGGTACAGAAGGTTCGTATCAAACCGTAACAAAAGAGTATGGAGGCTTAGGTGCTTTTAATATAGGAGTTTCGGAAGAGAATGGTATAAAAAGAGCAGGTACTGCTGCTGAAACTTTTGCTAATGCAATTAAAGGTAATCCTGAAGAAGATGAAGTTGTTGGTGTGGCAAATACTATAATACAAAAAGCCGTACAAGAATATGATATTGACTCAAATATCGTAGTGCGATTTGATGATGTTGGTGGAAGTATATATGACAGATATATAATTACAGTAGATGGTGTAGAGTACGCAAGCCCAGGACAAATAAGTCGTAAAAATCACGCATGGCTTGAAAAAAATATGGATAGAGTATTGAGAGGTGAGAAGCCTCAAGGCACAACAGAATCAACGCCAGATGTTGGATAAATAACTTTTATAATGGACGAAGAAATTCTTAAAAACATATGGAATACGCTAACTAATGATGGCGCAACCAAAAGTGATTTTGAAACTTGGAAATCAAATTTTTCAGGTAGTGAAAAAATACAAGACAATGTGCATGCTTATCTTACAGATAAGAAGTATACAAAAAGCGACATTGACACTTGGAGAACAAATGTTGGAATAACTACTTCTGAAAAAAAAAATCAAGTCGGTACTCCTTCCACTTCAAACGAGGGCGTTACGGAATCCACTACAAAAACGGAAACAACTCCTGGATTTTCGGATGGTTTAGAAGTAGAAGTTGAGGAAGAATTCAATATAAATATTGACGCACCAAATAGAAAAGGTGTTCAATTAAATGACGATGGAAGTGTATCTACGCACAAAATGAGAACCGAAACATTTGATAATGAAAATTGGTTTTCTTTCCCTACAGTATTTCAAAATGAAGACGGAGAATTTGTTGACATGTCTGAGCAAGCAGAATCAGATTGGAAACCTGTTTACGAAGAAGCTAAAAAAAGAGGAGAGGTTGCTGATTTTGGAACAGATAAAGAATCTGCATTTGCTTATGGCGATGGTTCGTGGAAAGAAAGATATGATTCTAGAAAAAACAAAAATCTATTAAAAGATGACCTTAGTTCTTTGTTTGAAAAAGCAACAAATCCCAATCGAGAAAGAGGACAGGGAAATATAATATTTACAAAAACAGACAGAGCTATTGAAACTCAAGGTGAGTTTTTAGATTTACCTATAGATGAACAATTAAAATTAAAAATAGAAGCTGATCCTAATATTCAAAAAGCATTAGCTATAGGATATGTAAAGCAATCAGATATAAACTCTGCATTAAAAGGAAATAAAAAATCTATTGAAAAACTACAAGAAGTTTCTGTAAAGTCAATTAAAGACAATGCATTAAAACTGCAAGAAGAAAAAGAAAAAGAATATTCTCAATATTCTGATGTAAAAAACTTTAGTTACACTCCTGAAGAAAAAGAAAAAAGAAATGCTATAATTAAAAAAGTTAAAGACTTTGATGCAGAAACGGCAAGGCTTGTAGAATTAGCAGGCCCTGATGCTAGCGTTGAAAAACTTCAGTCTATATTTCAAAGAGAAGATGGAGCTTATACTGATGAAGAGTTTGAGATTTTTGAAAACTCAGATTATGAACCAACAGGTTTTGAAGATGATGTTTTAGGAGAAATGTATGACCAGCAAACTTTAAAAAAGCTATCAGGTGATGGTAATAAAATTGACATATCTGGATTTAATGGCTATTTAATAGAAAACGGATTTAAAGAAAGATATGCTAAGTTGCTAGAAAACGAAACAATATCTGAAGATGGAAGATATTACGACTATTCTGGAAACTATAATCCAACTTTGGCAGCTGAGAAATTAAAGTATGATTACCTAAAAAATTATTTAGCTGAAGTTGATTTGCAAAATGTAAACAAACAAGTTCTTGAATACGAAATTAAGAATGAAGGCAAGAATCCTTTTTTAAATGGTGATGTAGATAAAATAGATTTAAAACCTGCTATTGCAATAGATGAGCTTAGGAATTATATGGAAGAAGAATTTCCTACTTTGTCATTTGCAATAAAAAAACAAAAAGCCGAAACAAAAGAAAATTATCAAAGAGAATTAGAGGGTGGTGCAGGTGGTTCAAATACTCAATGGTTGCTAGATGCAGGATCTCAAGGGGGTCGTTCTGTAAATGATAGGATAAATAGTTTTTCTGAGTGGACTTATGATTGGCTAGGCATGGAATCTGTTGCTGATGAAATTCAAATGAATCAAGCTGAAACAGAACTTAACAGAGATGATATGCTTAGATATACCTATGCAAGTGGTAAAAGTGCTTTTGCAAATGGTAGAGAGTATATGATTGATGACAACGGAGAAATATATGATTTAGATTTAAAGATAAGAGTAAGCAGCGTATTAGAGCCAGAGCAAATAAAAGAAATAAGAAAACAAGTTCAGTTAAATGGAGTTGAAACAAGTAGTTTTAGTGGCACAGGCGCAACAGTAACAACTGCAGGGGTGGCTTCAGATATGCTTCTTCAGATAGCTCTTACTAGGGGTGTTGGAATGGTAGGTCAAAGTGCAAGAGGAATTGCATTTGCATCTAAATATAAGCAAGGTAGACAAATTGTTTCTTTGTTAGAAAAAGTACCTATGAGAGCTTCAACAGCTTCGGCTATGATTGCTCAGGGTACTTTAATGAGTAGCTCATTATCGTCACAAGTTAGAAAGTCAGCTCTAGATGCAGGTTTATCAAACGAGGAAGCAGATTTATTAGCTTCTGAAGCAGCGACTCAGGGATATGCATTAGGTGTTTTAACAGCTCCAATATCTACACAGCGTGTTGCTATGGATAAGATATTTGGAACAAAAGTAAAACAAAAAATTGTTGAGAATACAATTAACAGATATGCGCAAGGAGCAGGAATTGAAGCATCTAGGTCTTATTTACGAAAAACATTAGATGGACTTATAAGAAATGTTCCTGTATATTTAACTGAAGGTGGAAAAGAATTTTTTCAAGAAAACATTCAACAAGGCGCACAAGCTTATATTATTGGTTCAGACATAAACAAACAAGCAGGTGAACAAATAATGAAGGAGACTATTAGTTTAGATGATTTTGCTAACACCTCTATTATATCTTTAAGTGCAGGTATCTTAATGCCTGTTGCAGGAGATGTAAAAGCAAATTCAACTAGGTCTTTTAGTATGACTGGACGAGGTGGTAGAGCTATTGATCAAATGAAATCTTTAGCTTTATTAGCTAGTAATGTAAAAAAAACACAATCACTTTTAGATTCACAAGTAAAGAGAGGTATTTATACGCAACAACAAGCTGATAACTTAATGAGTGATGTTAAAATATTTAATGAAACCATTAATGGTTTACCATCAAATTTAAGTGCTGAAACATCTTTACAGGTGATGAGTGACTTAAATAAAATTAAGCAATTAGAATCAGAGAAAAAAGTATCTGAAGTTTTCTCACCTTATCTTGATGTTCAGATTCAGGATTTAAAAAACAACATAATTAAAAACAGCAACTTTGATTTTGTAAATAACAAATCAAAACAAAAACTAATGGATGATGCAGGCAAAGAGTTAGTTGCTGAAAAAGAAGCTGCAGGTGAACAAAACTATACAATAAATAACAGCGAAATTAGAAACAGAGCTGTACAAAACTTTAATAAGTTATCAATGGAAGAAAAGCAAGCCTTAGCTTTTCCTGTTGAAACAGCTAATAAAGCTACACTAGAAAAAGATAAGGAAAGCGAAACTAAAAAAGAAAACGATGCCATTCAAAAGCCAAGCACAGAGAAGCAAGTGTTACAGGATGATGCAGGAAGCGAAACTGTTGGGACAGAAACCGAAGTGGGACTGCCTGAAGTGGGAGAAGGAGACGTTGAGTCAGACACTACCAAACAGACTGAAACAGAAAGTGAAACGCAAACAGACCAAACTGTCGACACGACTACGCAGACAGATGTTGAACAGTTAACAGATACCACTTCTGAGACAGAAGTGATGAGTGTGAACAATGAAGTCGATAATAAGATTGAGTCGTTTTCAAATAGAATAGCTGAAAGTGATTCCTCTACAGAATTATCTGAAGAAGCTCAACAGTTTTATTCAGAAAATCAAGAAGCCATAGATAAAAGAGTTTCTGAAATACGAAAAGAGTCACCTAAAGATAAATCAAAAACAAGACGTTTAGCAACTAAAATTGCGAATGGAGATACAAATTATTCTAATGAGCAAATAGATTTATATGCTGCGAATGAAGCTGAGGTAAAAGCTGAGGTAGAAGCCATTGCTAAAACCAACAGTCAAACTGTAACAGCAGATACATATAAAGGTATTTTAAAATCTATAAAAAGTACCACTAGAACTGATAAGGCTAAACAAGAAGGAGAAAATACTCAACGTAAAAGATTTTGGAAAGCCTGGAACAAGGCTAATAGAGAAGGTAAACAAGATTTAAAAACCAAAAGAAAAGACCTTAATAAACAGATAAAGACATATGCTAAAGGTAAAAAGGGAACTATTACTGCAGCACAAACCAAAGCTGTTATAAATAAAGTTAATAGTGTTAATCTTGATAATCAGGTTGCTGTACAAGAATTAATAGAGTATTCAGAAAAAGTATTTAATGATGCTGATTACGCAGCAAAACTTTTGAAAGCAGAAAAGCTTAATAATAGAGTAACCACAAGATTAAATAAAGGAGACTATGGATTAAATCCAGACCTTATATCTAGGTTAGGAACTATACTAAATACTCCAACTCAAAATCTTACTAGTGAAAACATAGATGGTTATAATGATTTTTTAAGTAACCTTCTAAAGCAAAAACAAAATGTAAAGTTAGATGATCAGTTAGTAATAGATTCTCAAAACATGGCTGATTCTTTGTATAATGAAAACATTCAAGATACAGATGAAGAGACTGAAACTAAAGAAAATAAAACTTTAAAAACTATAGTAGATAAAATTATTAATGAAGATGTAGATGGTGAAACTTTAATATCAGAAGATTCTAAGTTTATTGAAAACGACTTAGATAAACTAGATTCATTTACATTACAAACTCTTATAGATAAAATTAACTTAGCAGAGACTGATGAAAATCAAGAGCTTGTAGAGGCTGCTAATAAATTTGCTGAGAATAGACAGACTATTATAACAAAAATAAAATCTAGGTCTAGGGGTATAAGCTTAAAAAGCCTTGACAATACAACTAAAGAAGCAGGTGGTGTTCAAGTGTTTCAAAACATTAAAGACAGCGACCTAATTGGGTTAACAGGCAAGCAATTAGATTTATTAGAAGTTAGTCTTGAAAACATTAATAATGGTCATTATACACACGCTGCAAACAAACTTGGTCAGTCAATAAATAGTAGGGCTTATGACATGCGTCCTTTGGTAGACAAATATGGAACTACTAAAAATAAAATAGCTATGGTTAAAAGCAGGGCCGAAGCTTCCTTAAAAGCTGGTTTAAAAAACGCCACAAAAAGGGGAGCAAATTCCACAACATCATTAGAGCTGCTGAGGACTAATCCTTTATCTGCAGTAGATAATGCTTTTGGAAACTATAAAAATAATACTATAAGAAATAATAGTTTTGAACCAATAGCCACAAAGTACAGTCAGTTTAAAACTTGGTCAGGAAGACTAACAGATAAGCTAGATGCTGTAGAACAGATAATAGCTCCTACTTATAAAGAAGGAACTAATCCTGCAGTAAGAAGAAGGTTTGAAATACAAACATACTTACTAGCTTTAGAAAGCGAATCAAACGTAGGTAATAAAGGGGTTGCAGAAGCAAATGAATTTATAGACAAGACTATAGAAAACTTTAACAATTCTAGAACAAAAAGCAATTATACTCAAGCTGACATAGATATATTACTTGATATAAAAGCAAAAAACAGCGAAGGAGGAGTCATTACAACTAAGAAGATGAAACAAAATTTATCTCCACAAGTAATGAAAGCGATAGGTATAATGCAGGAAATTTATGGCGCTTTAGGCGACAAGCAAGCCTATGCCACAA
>Ga0181407_1000477_pt1 | contig 13640 bp, 16 predicted proteins | sample 30SPOviralmetaG_FD_130136 | JGI IMG/M metagenome (GOLD analysis project Ga0181407, IMG submission 130136) | Marine viral communities from the oligotrophic San Pedro Time Series (SPOT) site, San Pedro Channel, CA, USA - 30 SPOT_SRF_2012-01-26 | ecosystem: Environmental > Aquatic > Marine > Strait...
ATTAGGATGTAAAGGTGGTTCAACTCGAGTTGAACATACTACTGTTTTTGGTTTTAAATGATTAAATGCTTTTAAATCTGCATCTCTACCTAACATCATATCAGCATGGAAAATCATAAAGATATCTGTAGTTGATTTTTCTATACAATAATCATAAGCTCTACCAATACCATATAATTCATATCCTAATCTAGGATTTACGTAATATTGTACATTATATTCTGCTTTTACTTCATCTAACCATTCAACAGTACCATCATTATCACTATCTACAAATACTATTATATCATGGTCTTTACGCCAAGCATATTCACGAATTGAAGGTATACATGTTTTTAAATATCTTAAATTGTCTTTACTCGGTATACAGAATGTTATTTTATCCATTATTTATATTTAATAATTTATTCACTAATCTATTTTTATTTAAAGGGGTTGTTTCTAATTCATCATATGATGCTTGTTTAAAATCACAGTATTCTTTACATATTTCAGAACCGTGTAATGATTTTAGTTTGTCTCCCCATTTTATATTATGAGTTACCATAGCATGAATTTCTTCATTACTCCATTCAAATATCCTATTATCTTCATACCCGTTTGAAATTCCATTATCTCCATATCCTACTACTATTACTTTATTAAATCCCATATAATATAACATTTGAAATAAAATACTAGATACATTACCTCCTGAATAGAATTTTAAGGGGTTTACTCCATACTTATTAATACTTTCAGGAATATTAGGACTTAATGCAGGATAAGATTCACCTTGTTCATTTCTATATTCAACACATAAATAAGTGTTTGGGGTTGAATTACAATATTCTTTTCCATGATGTAAAGAAAGCTGACCTGTAGTAAATGAATAGTTATAAATAGGAAATTCATTACACGCTATTATTTTTATAAGATTTGGATTTTTTTGAAGTATATTTTTCTTTCCTTCTACCCATATAGGTGTGGGATCATACCTAAAATTAGAATTATGTCTTAATAATTTACCCCCTGTAAATTTATATAAACAAAACTTTTTATCTTCAAAATACTCTCTAGCAATAGAATTATCAGCAGTTATGTATAAGTCAGAATTATAATGTGTTTTTATATTATGGTTTACAGTAATAGTAAAGTTATTATTTATAATTTTTTGTAGATTTTTAACTTTAGAGATAGAAGGACCCCCTAATATACAAAAAGCTGTGTGTCCTTTTGCTATATTTTTCCATTTTTTATCTACGTAGAAATTATTTTGAGATTCCATTATTTGCTAATTTATCTAATAATTTACTAATTTGACCATCACTTTTATTAATTTCAGCTAATACTGGTCTTGCTTCTTCAGGGGCATGTTTAAAAGCTATTCTTAAAACATCCATCCAATTTTTATTATTTTTAGTTCTTACTTCTTCTACTGCGTCTATTATTTCTAAGTCTGTCATTTGTTTTAATTTATTTACAGATACATCCCATGATTTTACTCCAGGGAAATCTTTTTTATAATGTATAGTTCCTTTTCCTTTTTGTTTTACAGATTTCAAATTACCATTAAAAATATCTTTAAAAGAATTAATAAATAAAGTTTCAATTTCTGCTTTTAGTTTATTATAAGATGATAATAAAGTTTCGTTATTATTAAATTTAACTTGTTTTTGAATAAAAATACCTCCTGTGTCTATACCTTCATCTATTTCATGTATTGTTACTCCTTTGGGTGTATCTTCTACCCAACTCCAATAATTGGGGTCTGCTCCTTTATTATAGGGTAAAAATGATATATGTAAATTAATTATAGGATTTTTAGCTGATTTTATATGTTGTTTTTTAAAGATATGTCTATACCCATAACTTACTACCCAATCATAAGATGATAAATCATTTATAATATCTTCAGTTTGAGTTACATTATATAAGTTTTGTAAAACATTTAGTATTTTACTTCTAGGACCTAAATATAGTATTTTCATATAAAATCATCTGGTTTATAGTTTTTAACTGCTTTTTTACCTAATATATAAAACCATTCTGAAGCAGCTATATTGCCCTCTAAATATGGTCTTTTGGTTGTTATGTTATCTATAGTTAATATATCACCTATTTTTATGTTAGATTTAGCTACTATTGATCTTCTAGCTTTAGTAAAATTTAATTCAGATTTACTATATTTACCTTTAGTACCCCCCATCATAATTTCTGCCATTATTATTTCATCTATCATTTCTTTTAATTGGTCTGGCTCTAAAGCAAATGCGTGATCAGGACCTGGTAAATTTCTATCTAATGTAAAATGTTTTTCAATTGTAGTTGCACCTGCAGCTACAGCTAAAGCTGGAGTTAATGTTGACATTGTATGGTCAGATAATCCTATTGAATTTACATTTTTAAATCCTTGTAATGATTTTATAGAACTTAAATTTATATCTTCTATAGGTGTTGGGTAAGCATTATTACAATGTAGCAAAGTTAAATCATTACCATATTTTTCTACTATATCTAAAATATACCCTATATATTTAAGTTCAAACCCTATACCAATAGAAATGATTAAAGGTAAACCTGTCGATGCTACCATATCTACAAATCTCCAATCTGTAGATTCAAAACCTGCTATTTTTAACCGTTTAACCCCCAAATTAACTAATTCATCTACTGCCTTTTCATCAAAAGGAGTAGACATAAATTCAATATCTATTTCATCACAATATTGCTTTAAATCTTTTTGCCATTCACGAGGTAATTCAATATCCTTTATTAATTGATTTATATTTTTATACCCCGCAAAATCAGGTGTATTTTTACTGTATAGGGTTTCAGATGAATAGGTTTGGAATTTTACAGCGTTTGCTCCTGATTCTTTAGCTACATCTATTAATTTTAATGCTTGATTAAAATCTCTATTATGGTTAGCTCCTGCTTCTGCTATTACAAATGTGTTCATGTTAATTTTTTTAATAAGGTGTGTGCTTCTTTAAAACTATTCATTCCTTGAGTATTTGACTTGATACACTCTATAAAATAATTAATTTCATTTATATACATTTGGTTATCTAAATTTAAATTAACTCGTTTTAATACTTCATTATCTAAAATATCATAATATCTTTGATATTTTTCTGATAAATAATTTAATGTAAAATCAGCTATTGTTCCATTTTGAAATTCAATTCTTCCTACTACTAAATCTTCAGTATCTATTGTAATATCAGTAAGTTTATTTTTTATATAAGAAATATTTTTAATAGAACCAAATTTATAGTATAAATAGTCTAATTCATGTATAACATCTAACAATACACCACCACCTAATTTTTTATTGGCACTATATGATTTTAAATAATCAGTGTTGGGTCTCCATTTTTTTAAATTATACCCAAAATACACATTAATATATTTTGAATTAGGATTAATTTTTTTAATTTCGGAGGTAAATCGTAAATTACATCCTACCATTGTTATTAATTTTTTTTCTTCAACTATTGATAATAAAGTATCAATTCCTTTTGTGTTTGAGTAGAAAGGTTTTTCACAAAATATAGGTAGATTATGCTCTGCTAATTTAAAACAATGTTCTATATGATTAATATTGGGGGTGCAAACTAATCCTATATCAAAACCTTTATTTAAAATATTATCTATATTATGAATTTCATCTATATCTACAATTCTAGTTGATATATTTAAATTATTAAGATTTCGTGCATGACGTTTTCCTATTGACCCCCCTCCTATTATAATTGCTTTCATGGTTTTATTTTTTATTCAAGTATAATTTTTCTGCTAACTCAAATTGCCATGGCCAATCTATATCAAAACATTCATTTTCATCCATTAGATAAAATTCTGGGTTGTGTCTCTCTTTAAATGTACCCATATAAATTTCTTTTCCTATGTCTTCCATTGTTCCCGCATATAATGAATGGGCGGCCTCATAAAATGTTTCTACAAACTTAGTTTCTAAAGTAGCTAAATGTTTATCTGCCCCAAAAAAATTATTAAGCATTTTATGATCATTATCAAATATAAATGTATCTTTTTTAAATACACCAAACTGTCCACTATCATGAGTAAGGAAAGATTGGATAAAATTATCTATAGTTTCTATTTTAAGTAATGGATTACATGCATTTATAATAACATAATATTTAAAAGGTAATTTATTATACCATTCAAATACTTTAGGTAAAGTAACAGGTTCTTGTGTAGATTCTTCACTTCTAATAAAATAATTAACATTGTGTTTTTTAGCTATATCTATTAATTCATTATCCATAATAGATAAGTAAAAATTATCTTTAGATATTAAAGTAGATGTTAATATTTTTTCAATTGCTATTTCAAATAAATTTGAATTAGCAAATGGTTTAAGCATCTTATTAGGAACTCTAGTTGATTGGGTTCTTGCTTGTACTATAAATAGTATATCTTTTATATTTTTCATAGATATTTAGTATCTTCAGGGGTTAAATATGCGGTTAAATAAATTGTCTCTTCTGGAGTTAAACATGGTATATTACAGTTTAAAAATACATCTTTTCTTTCTTTAAATGAATCATCAATGAATATAGATTTTGATTTATTTAGTGAATTAATAATATCACTTTTATTTTCATTATCTTTTACATATATAGTATCATAAGGAGTATCTACTTTTACTTTACTACGAGTTATTATAATGATTTCTTTATCTAAATTATATAAAATATCTTTTATATAACAAAATGTATCATCATAATCAACAAAAAGAGTGTTAAAATCTAAATTATATTTAGGTTTTTTTCTATTTACTTCCTTAACTAAATGTTGGTTAATTATATTAATATCATATCCTGTATGTTGATATAAGTCAGATAAAGTTAAATTAACCCCATTTAACCTATTTATATTAGACCCGCCTCCTATTCTTGGAGCTACTTCTAAAAACTTTAAAAGACCATCTTTATCCTGTTTTAATTGGAAAAACCAAGATCCTTTAAAAGGCAAAACTTTATTAATTTGTATAGCTATCTGTTTGAATAAGAGATTGTTTTTTACTATAGATGTAGTTTCACTTATCCCATTTATTATTGTTTTTCTTAATCTAGGATTAACATATATAACTTGACCTTTACTGTTCGTAAAACAATCTATTGTGTATTCTTTGCCTGGTAAGTACTCACAGTATAAGTAGTCATTGTCTATTTTTAGACTACCTCGTGATCCTTGTCCCCTATCTGGTTTTAAGAATCCAGGTTTTAATACTTGGTATTGAGGGACTCTATGACTAATTTTATCATTTTTAAGTAATCTTTCATAAGTTTTATTTTTAAAACGACAAATATTTATTGTTTTTTTACTACTACCAGGAATTAAAGATTTTAATTCAGGGTCATTTTTCAATATATAAAGTACGTCATCATGAGAAGGAAGGATTATGTCAATATTATGATTTTTAACTATTTGTTTAATTTCATTTATAAATAAAGAAGAAAATAAAGGTTGTTTTAATTCAATATAATCACTAAATAAATCTTCATAGTGATTGTGGGCTGCTCCTATTAATTTAAAATTTTTATTAAATCTTAAACTCATATATTGTTCTACCCCTATTTGAGTAGCACAGGGAATAATTAATACATTTTTATTGATCATATATTTTAAACTTACTTAAGTCTGGATAAGACATTTTTATATCTTTATTTTGTTTTTTACTACCATCATGATTATAAAATTGGTCTATTAATAATAAACCTCTAGCTGCTAATTCGGGCATCATATAAAAATTCCAACCAAGCATATCAAAATTATCATCATGATACGAACATGCCCTACGACCTGAGTATCTAGCTCTTTTAAACCATAAGTAAGCATTATAATCGTCTGTTATTATGCACCCCCCTTTACTTAGTTTAAAAGTTTTATAAGGTCCTGTAAATGATAAACACATATGAGTATTAGGGATATACATGTCTGCAGTAAATGATAAAGCTGAATCCCAAACTTTAGTTGGTTTTAATTGGTAAGCTCCTGTAATTGATTTTCCCTTAACTTTTTCCCATTTAACTTTAGCTCCCGCGTGTATTATCTCACAAGGAACTGAAGGGTATGTTCTTGAAGGAATTGTAATATTTAAACCATTTACTTTTTCATACATAAGTGCCATAAAAATGGCGTTTGATGCATTATCAACAGTAACTGCGTATTTAGCTCCTGTGTAATCTGCTAATTTTGATTCAAATTCATCTGTAACTTTATATACTCCGTAACCCATAATTTATTCTTCGTTAAAAACTTCTATACATAATACATTAATATCATTTATTAACAACATAGATCCATCTTTTAAAAACATTTTAGTGAATTGGCCCTGTTTTATAGTTTTGGGTTTAATCCCTGTGTATGTTCTTTTAACTCCATCTACAAAATGTATTACTTGTGTAACATATTCTCCTACTTTTGTAACTGTTGATTGTAAATTTACTGTTTTTTTATCCATTATATAGTTTTGTTAGTTCTTTATTTACTTCTTGAAGAATTTTATTAGAATCTTGTGAATATCCACTAGAACCTTTTTTTAATGGAATGTATTTAGTCCAAAAATCATTTTTATGGTAATATTTTCTATCTTCTAAAAGTACACAATTTTTTAAAATATATTGGGGGATATCATAACCTTTTTGGTTTAATATTTTAAATTTTTCTTGTTGGAATAAATCTATATGATGGAATATACCTACACTTTCAGGTAATTTCATTAATTTAGTTAACTCTTTTGAATGAAAATTAAACCAACCCCCCGCAAATTTATGGTTATAATTTTCTATTATCCCTACATCTTCTACATTACATGAATCTAATTCAAATACATTAATATCATCAAAATTAATGGATGAATTAATATACTTATCATTACTAATAACATTCCACGAAGGATCCCAAAATTTAGCAACTTGGGGGGTTATCATATATGTTAAAGTTTTTCTTTCTATAGAAGATACTGCGTTTTCTAAAACATAAAGTATTTCTACAGGAAAATAAATGTCAGGATCTAACCAAATTAAATTATATTCTCCATTATTTTCTTCTAAAATTTGTCTTTGATGGGCTCCTGAAGATTTTAAAGTATTATCTACTCTAAAGTTAACATCAAGACAAAAATCACAGTATTTTTCTAAATATTTAAATTTATCAATAAAAAACTGTTTGGGGATACTACACTTATCCCATTCAAAATTTTCATTAGATATATCTAATACTATATCTAAACAAAGGTATTTTTTTGTATTTGAATAATTAGAGGCTCTTTTTAACTGGAATATAGTCCTTTCTATCATATCTATATGAAAAGGAAAAGCGTAATATACTATTTTTGTTTTTTCCATTATGTATTTTTTCTAAAAATGTCTGTACTTTTTTTCCCTTCTAATACACTATCAATATTATTTATATTATCTTTAATAAATTTAAAAGCTTTATCAGCTGCTTTAAGGGTTTGTTTAATATTTCTTTTTGTATGAGCAAATGAAATATAAATTACATTTGGGAACATTATACCTTGTTTTACCATTTCTTGAAAAAATAAAGCTTTCATTCCACTAGAATCCTTATAATCAGAATTAAAGGTTAAATTATGTCGAGGGCCACTTCCTTTAAGATCTACATTAAGATTGTGTTTTTTAGCTAATTTTCTAATTCCCTCACCAAACATATTTCCTAAATCCCATATATGATTAAAGTTTTTAGTTTTTAATTCTTTAATAGTAGCTATAGAGGCTGCTAATGATAGACATTCTCCACCAAAAGTCATTGAGAAAAAAGCATGGTTTAATTCTTGCATATATTTCTTTTTTCCAGCTATTGCGCTTAAAGGCATCCCATTAGCCATAGCTTTTCCTAAACAACATAAGTCAGGAGTAACATTATAATATTCTTGAGCTCCCCCTAATGACCATCTAAAACCTGAAACTACTTCATCAAATATTAATAAAGCACCATATTTAGTGCATAATTCTCTTACACCTTCTAAAAAACCTGGATCAGGGGTTGTAAGACAATGAGGTTCCATTATAACGGCTGCTACTTTTTTAGTTTTAAGTTGTTTTTCCAAACTACCTAAATTATTATATTCAAATTCAGAAATAATCTTTTTTAAAGATTTAGGGATACCATAATCTCTTATAGATGCTCCATGCCAATCACCCCAACCATGATAACCACATTTTACTATATGTTCCCTACCTGTATAAGATCTAGCTATTCTTACAGCAGCTAAATCAGCATCTGTACCATTTTTAGCAAATCTTACTTGTTCGGCACATGGAACTACTTCACATATTAATTCTGCTAGTTCTTGTTCTAATAAAGTAGGTAATGAGTGGATTATACCATTTTGTAGTTCTTTTTTGATTGCTCTATTAGTACGTCTATGGTTATATCCTAATATAATAGGACCTAAACCACACATAAAATCTAAATACCATTTATTATCTAATCCTTTTAAATAAGCTCCTTTAGATTTTTTAGCAAATTTAGGATAAACTCCATCTACAAACTGATCGGGACATTTGCTTAATGTTTGAGTGCCTCTAGGCATTAACTTAATTGCATTTTCCCATAATTTTTCTTCATTAATTAGCATCTTCTAATCCTTTTTTTATAATTTTTACTAAATCATCTATATTATCATTATTATGTAATGATGAATTAAATTCTAATCCTGTGTACTTATTTTTATATGAATGGTTACGATTAGTATACTGTGGTAATACTGTTAATAATTTATCTGTAGTTTCATATGTAAAATCTAATTCTGTTTTGGCTAACATATCTTCATGGAATTTTTCTCCTGGTCTCATACCCATAATTTCTGGATTTATCTCAAAAGGTAATTCCATGATATTTTCAACTGCTTTTATAACATTGCCCATTTTAAATGAATTAATTTTGGGGATGAAAACCTCACCACCTTCAGAATAATATAAAGAATTTAACACTGTTTCAACTGCATCCGATAAAGGAAATAAAAATCTTGTACATTCCATGGATGTTACTTTTATTTTTTCACCTTTAGAAAGTATGTCCATCCATAAAGGAATAAAAGACCCTCTTGAAGCTATTACATTACCATATCTAACAGAAGCAAATATAGTTGATTTAGAATTATAATCATAATTTGTAAATATCCTTTCAGCTATAAATTTACTAGAACCATAAACATTAATAGGTTGACAAGCTTTATCTGTTGATACTAAGATACATTTTTTTACATTATTTAGTAATGAAGCTCTAGCTACATTTTCAGAACCTTGTACATTAGTTTTTACACATTCATCTGGGTAAAATTCCATATCATCAACTCTTTTTAAAGCTCCTGTGTGAATAACATAATCAGGTTTATGTATTGAAAGTGTTGTGTTTAGTTTCTCAAAATCTCTAATATCACCTATAACTCTTTTTATAGTAGGGTCATTACCAAAAGCAAGTGCTTGTTTCCCTTCATCTCGACTAAATACTATAATTTTACATTCAAATTGTTTTAAATATTTAATAATAGCTTTACCTAAAGATCCAGTACCTCCTGTAATTAGGATTGTTTTATTTGTAAAAAATTGTTTATTCATTTTCTATATAATTTATTATTCGTTTAGATGATTGGTTATCGTTATAATCTGTATAGTAATTTAGTATTTCTTGGTTTTTAGATTTTATATCCATAAATGTATGATTTTTATCATAAAAAACCAAATTTTTACTTATATTTTTTTCAAGTTCTTTATTTCGTTTTAAAGCTTCTTTAATATATTGAGGGGATATAAATTCTTTAAATTCTAAAAAAGAATTAAAATTTAATATATTTTTCCAAAAATTAAATTCATGGCCTTTAAAATTTTCTATATTTAATTCATCTTCTACTCCTATAAATGAATGATCTAATACAACTACATTTTTACCCATAATTAAAGGAAAGTACATAACTGAACTAAATATTCCTATATTATGAGTTGATTTACTAATTAATTTTAAAAACTCTTTATGATTATTAATAGTTTTAATATTTTGGAAATCATTAGGGAAATCTTTTTTCTCAGATGGGTGGGGTTTATAATAAATTTCCCATTTAGGGTATTGGTTTTTTAAATTTTTATATATATTAATTATTTTACTATGATGTTCTATTTCCATAGATCCATATACTATGATTATATTTTCATTTGTTAAATTAAGTGATATATTATCATGTCTTGGGTTACCTGTTATTACAGACTTTTGACCCCACCATCCTGCTTGGATTTTAGTTTCTAAACACCATTTACTGTGATCAAAAAATACATCTATACAATTACTAGGAAATGATTTTCTACTAGTTAATTCTAATTTAGTTTTTATTGAATTATGAATCCATGAAGCATTCTCTATACATCCTATAAAACACCCCCATTGTTTAAATTCCCATAAAATAGTTTTTTCGGGTTCCCAGTTTTCATTAGTTATTAATAATACATTGGGTTTAAAAGGTAATTCAAATCCTAAAGTTTTACTAGGGTATGTTTTATCTGAAGGATTTATATTAGTATCATATTTAAATTTATTTAAAGATACATGAGGGTATAATTTAGTAGGATTATCATTATAAAGAAAAAAATATGGTATATTTTGATTTTTTAATTCTAAAGCTACATTTTTTAAATCTAAATAACTTCTTTCATCAGATGCTATTATAAGATATTTATTCATTATCTAAATCTACTAAATTATTAGGTCTAAAAGCTAATAATGGATGAGATTTACCATAAGTAGGTATATGCATTTCCCATTGTTTAAATTCTATATTATTATCCTCTATGTATTTGTATACTTTTTGAGCTAAAGATTTGGTAAATTCATCATTTATTTTCATATCATGCCATTCACCCCAAAATTCATTAATTAAATTTATAGTACCATCCTCAATCATTTTATTAAGTACTTCATATTCAGCCCCTTCAATATCTAATTTTAGAATTAAATAATCATCTTTACTAAAATTTTCAGCAATCCATGAAGATAAATCAAAACATGATGTTTCTAAATAATGATCATCTTTTAAATTATTTAAACTATTTAGTAAAGAAGATCCATCTGTGTATTCTTCTGATAAGTGAATTTTTTTTATATCATTATTTACCCAAACAGCTGAATTTTGAATCTGAACTGTAGGGTTGTTTTTGTGTATTTCTTGTAATTGTTTAGCTAAACCTGGTATTGGTTCGAAAGAAATTACATTTGTTTCCATACCAAATCTTTTTTTAGCTTCTAATATGGATTCACCACAATGGGCTCCACAATCTATAAAATATTTATTCATCTGTATTTATCTTTATATGAATTTATTATTGACATATTATCTTTTAAAATCATCCCCATATTATTAAATATAGGATATTTATTCCATTTTGTTAGCCATTTTTGTCGATTAATTTTTTCAGCTTTTATTTGTCTTTGGGAGGTTTGACCTTCATTTTCTTCTAATCTATGGGAACCTCTAGCACCAAAATGCCACACAACTGATGATGCTGTTAGAACTAATTTAATATCTTTTAATAGACATCTTAAAAATATATCTTTATCATCCCAACTAGCAGGGGCAAATAAAGGATCATTTCCACCTATATAATCCCAGTCTTCTTTTAATATTAAACCAGACACACCTTCACCTATATTAATTTCTAAATCATTATTAGATTCTGATATTTGTTTAGCAAATTTTAAAAAAGTATCAGAATCAAAATCATCATAATACGCACCCAAAGCATTTAAAGGGGTAATTAAGGTCCCAGGTCTAGAATTTTCATTAAATATATTAGGTTGAATTCTTTGACTAAATACCCATACTTTATTTTTGTATTTTTGATGAGTTTCTAATAATTTAAGATCCCAATTTTTGGATACATAAAAATCAGAGTGTAAAAAATTTATAAATTTAGTTTTTACTTTATCAACACAAAAATTCATACCTCCTCCTATTCCTAATGGTATATCATTTTTATCAATATAATATTCTAATTTATATTTATTTGAATTTTCTTTTAACCATTCATCTGTTCCATCATTACAATTTTCAGCATGAATTATGAAAGGTGCATCTTTAAAATAACTATGTTCTCTAACAGATTTTATAGCTAATTTTAAATATGGAAGATTATTATATGTACTAATACAATGAGTTATCATAATGAATTATAAAATTTGTTTTGTGCTTCTTGTCTTAATATGTGTTTAGGATGATATAAACACCATTCTTCCTCTTGAGGTAATAAAGCATAGCTTTTATGACCTGTTAGTATCTCATGTACTTTACTTGCCCATTGAATCTTAGGATTATTTTGTACAATTCGTGTTTGGTAATCTGGCCAATTAACCCATCCTTTTTCGTTTACATTCCATCGCCATCGGTTTATATGACCTTGAGTTAAACCATCCACAGTATTTACACGAGGAATTAAAAATAAATCAGTTGTTGGGTTAACTTTTAAAAGTTCTTTTAAATTTATAGTTAAAGATTCGTGTGGTAGTTCATCTGCATCAATTTGAAATATCCAGTCACCCAAACAATTTTCTTTTAAATTATTTTTAAAAGATGCAAAGTCCCCCTTTAAGGGGAACTCTATAACTTTAATAGGATCTTTTAACCCTACAGGTGCTCGAAATAAATTTAATACTTTATACACTTCAGATGTAGTATTTCCTTGATCACATTGAATGACTATTTCATCATTTTCTTCAATGTTTCGGACTAAAAATTCTAATAACCTTTTTAATTCTTCATGTTCATTACAAACAGGAATAGCATAACTTATTTTCATATTTTATTTTTCACTAACCCCAGAAGGATAATCTCCTTCTGACCCTATATTTATTGGTTGTTTATTAATAAACATTCCCATTTCTTCAGCTGCATCCATAAAACATAATTTATCAAAGCGATATGGATTTTTCATGTCCATTTTATGTTTGTAAAATTCACCTGGATTTTTAGGGTCAGGATATTTATTTTGTTCTTCTTCAGGTATTGGGATTGCTTTTACACAAGTCCATTGCCAATCATCTGTTCCTTTTATGGGTTCTGGAAATATCATACCTTTTTCGGGCATTGTAATAACTGTAGGGAACCAAGCTAATACTTCTCCACCTCCTGGTGGTTCATGATCTTGCCTTAAATCTCTAATTAAGTCTGCTGTTGTTTCTTCTGCTAATTTAACTGTTTCACTATCTGCTTTCATTGTGGTATTTGAAGTGTAACCACTAGTCATACAAAGCCATGTTTTTATAGATCCATCTACTGTTGTAAATTCTGATTCATAACATGCATTACTATTGCAAATTGGACTATTTACTAATTTATCTTGTCCTTGTTTTATCATATTTTTATACTTTTTCTAATTTTTTAAGTTTTGGTAATTTTAATTTTTGCATTTGTGGAGATGGTTTGATTTTAGGCATAAAATTATTTAATAATTTACCCATTTTATTAAAACTAAAATTATCCTTGATATATTGTGTTTGTTTACGTGATTTTTCGTGGTATTTTTTATAATGATTAAATACATCTTTCATTGCTCTACTAGCAATTGATGTATTAATATTAAACCATTGAGATTCTTTAAGTAAAAATTGATTTACAG
>Ga0181407_1000478_pt1 | contig 13614 bp, 18 predicted proteins | sample 30SPOviralmetaG_FD_130136 | JGI IMG/M metagenome (GOLD analysis project Ga0181407, IMG submission 130136) | Marine viral communities from the oligotrophic San Pedro Time Series (SPOT) site, San Pedro Channel, CA, USA - 30 SPOT_SRF_2012-01-26 | ecosystem: Environmental > Aquatic > Marine > Strait...
ATCAAATTTAAGAATAACATCTAAAAAATTAAACAGAGGTAAATATCGTGTGGCTTAGTGCAATAAAATTAGCAATGAATGCGGGTACGCATATCTACAAGAAAAAACAAGAGACTAAAATGATGATGGCAAATGCTCAAGCACATCATGCAGAAAAAATGGCTAAAGGCGAAATTGAATACTCGGGCAAACTTTTAGAAGCTCGTCAATCAGATTATAAGGACGAGGTAATTTTAGTAATTCTTACGTTGCCAATTTTGGTGCTGGCATATGGAGTCTTTAGTGACGATGCAAATGCTTCTGCAAAAATTCAAGAGTTCTTTGAACAGTTCCAACAGCTCCCGTCATGGTTTACAAATTTATGGATTCTTGTCGTGGCGAGTGTTTATGGAATAAAGGGAACGCAAATATTTAAAGGAGGAAAGAAATAATATGAAACAAATGATTAAATATAATTTAAAACATTTATGGAATGACCACAAAATTTTTGTGATTATCGTAAGTGTAGCTTTACTGGTTGCAATAGTAGTGTGATTGATAAACTTTGTTATTGGTTTTTTGGCTGGTGGGATAAGCAGTGTCAAGCTATAGATGAGTTAACTACTTTTAAATTTCCTAAACCTAAAAAAATAAAAAAACCTTTAAACAAAAATGAATGTCCAACTTGTCATAAAGACTTTGGTTGTCAGTGTGAAGACTAATGAATAACAAACCTTTAAACATATCAGAGTCCGCTGCTGTGCAGATGCCGATGAAGACCGTAGCTTCACTAATAATTTTAGTAGCTATGGGTGTGTTTGCATACACGGAACTAACTTCAAGGTTAGTATCGTTAGAGACATCAAGAGAATTATTTGAAAATGATTTACTTAAAAAATCAGAACAAGTGCCTGTGGATCAAGAGCAGCATTTTTTATTGGAAGATTTATATAAGTCTGTAGAAAAAATGGAAGAAACTCAAGAAATGAATATGACTAACAAAGTTAATATAGAATTTTTAAGAGATCAATTAGAAAAGGCATTAAAAGATATTGAAGATTTAAAAGACAAAGTAAGAGCAAACGGTAGTGGAGCACACTAATGTCAGAGTTAATTATAGCCCTACTTATGATTGTCAACGGAGAAATTAAGGAACACAGAATACAAGAGTCTATGTCCGACTGCTTAAAAGGAAAAAGAGTTGCAATGAGAACTAACAAAAACGATAATATAGTTTATCAGTGTATAAAATCTATGGCAGAATTAGAGTCGAACATAGATGGCTCAAAATCAATTAAAAAATTAATATTAGAATAATGACATTAAAAGCACATCAAAGTCCTACAGGTGGATTAAATGCTAGAGGTAGAGCTTACTTTAATCGTAAAGATGGTTCTAATTTAAAAGCTCCTACTAAAGATAAAAAATCTAAAAGACGTAAATCGTTCTGTGCTCGTATGAGTGGAGTTCGTGGTCGTATGACTGATGAAAAAGGTAGACCAACTAGAAAAGCATTAGCTTTGAGAAAATGGGATTGTTAAAATTATGAGTGAAAATAATACAGAAAAAAAACTAGGAAAATTGCATGAGCAATTAACTGAAAAATTACTTGAGAGAATAAGAGACCCTGAGGTTAAAGCCTCTGATCTGAATGTCGCTAGACAGTTCTTAAAAGATAATAACATAGATTGTGTCCCTCAGGACAACAATAATATGTCTAAACTAGCTGAGGAGCTTCCGTTTAAAATATCGGACGTTCTACAAGGTAAAGGAGACCTAAAGCAATAAAGACTCATCTACACGCCTCTAGTGGCGTTTAAAGGGTATCATATGAAAGAAGTAACCCAAGATTTCAGGAATTTCCTGTATCTAGCTTGGAAACATTTAAGTCTTCCAAGTCCAACTCCAGTGCAATTTGATATTGCAGACTATTTACAAAACGCACCAAGACGAGCAGTTATTCAAGCCTTTAGAGGTATAGGTAAATCTTGGATATGTAGTGCCTTTGTATGTTGGAACTTATTAAGAAATCCTAATTTAAAATTCTTAGTAGTATCTGCTAGTAAAACAAGAGCAGATGATTTCAGTACATTTACTAAAAGACTAATTACTGAAATGGACATACTAAAGCACTTAGCACCTAGAGCAGACCAAAGGGGAAGTAATGTATCCTTTGATGTAGCTCCTGCTAAAGCAGCTCATTCTCCATCAGTTAAATCTGTTGGTATCACAGGGCAGCTAACAGGAAGTAGAGCTGACTTTATAATTTCTGATGACTGTGAAAGTTTAAACAATAGTTTAACTCAAAGTATGAGAGACAAACTAACTGATAATGTTAAAGAGTTTGAAGCTGTGTTATCTCCTAAGGGAAAGATTATATTCTTAGGTACACCACAATCAGATATGTCGGTGTATAATGATTTACCAGCTAGAGGATACGAAACTAGAATATGGACGGCTCGTATGCCTGAGACTATAAAGCTAACTAGATACGAAAGTAAACTAGCTCCATTTATTATAGACCAAAAATTAAAAGAATTAGAACCAATAGACCCAGATAGATTTAACCAAGATGAGTTAAATGAAAGAGAAGCGTCTTATGGTCGTAGTGGATTTGCACTACAGTTTATGTTGGATACAACTTTATCCGACAAAGAAAGATACCCATTAAAATTAAGTGATTTAATAGTCATGGATATTAATAATGACATAGCTCCAGTAAAAGTAGCTTGGGCAGGAAGTCCTGAGTATGTTTGCGAGGACTTACCAAGCGTAGGATTCACTGGGGACAAATACTACAAACCGATGTTTAAATCCGAAGACTTCAGTGATTTTAAAGGTTCAGTCATGGCGATTGATCCTGCTGGACGAGGACAAGATGAATTGGGGATAGCCATAGTGAAACAACTAGGTGGTAATCTATACGTGCAGAGTTGCACGGGGTTAAGTGGTGGGTACACAGAAAGCAATCTAACTAAGATTGCAACAATGGCTCGTGATGCCAAAGTTAATATGATTATCGTTGAGAGTAACTTTGGGGACGGTATGTTCACACAGTTATTAAAACCAGTAGTCCAAAGGTATTATCCTTGTACTATTGATGAAGTTAATCACACCAAACAAAAGGAACTAAGGATCATAGATACCTTAGAACCTGTGATGAACCAACATAGGTTAATAGTGTCTCCTCAAATGATTAGAGAGGACTTTGATACTAAAGACCCTAATTATCAGTTGTTCTACCAAATGACTAGAATAACTAAAGATAGAGGTTCACTAAGAAATGATGACCGCTTAGATGTATTGTCTATTGCAGTAGCCTATTGGGTTGAACAGATGGCAGTAGATTCAGATAATCAAATAAACTCCCATAGGGAAGAACTCTTGAAGAAAGACCTAGAGTCGTTCATAGAGGGTACTCTAGGACATGGTCAAAGAAAAGACACATGGATATAAGGAAAGACAATAGGGCTGATAATACTACTTTGTTAAAACTCCTATAGTATACTTATATAAGTATATCTATAAGTATTAGTATTAGTATATACTATTAGAGAATACATAAGGTATACCCGTTGGAGACTACATATAGTGTTGCAATCGAGACTACCGACACATATATTCAGGAATCAACGAATAAGTAAGGAATAGCCTTAGGGTTAAGCGACAGAAGTTTCTCGTTTACTTCATATAGTTGTATTTATGCAACAGCTTTTGTTTTGTCGTAAAAATTTGAAAGGGTATCTTGGTTGCATTAACTGTCAAAAAACCCCCTTACAACCTCTGCGTGTATTAAATAAACTAAGATTGAAAAACTGAGCAACGACCACAACTGCAACAAAGGATATACAGTCCTTTATATTATTAATCAGGGTATAGGGTTTTATTTTTTGGTGGTTTCTTTAAGTGGCAGGGCGTATCTGTTTTTTTTTCTGAGATTAAACTAATCCTGAGGATATATCTAAGCGAGTAATTTAAAACTGAGAACTTTACGACCAGCAAAAAAGTATTTACTCGCTTAAACCTCAGGTAAAGTTTGGACAATTACCTGAGGTTTAAAACTCAGGAACTATTCCTGAGATGGTGGTGAACTATTAACATCTTTTAAATTATCTTTTTCTATTGGATAATTTACATCTTGATTTAATTCAGGAAATGGAAACGACATCTGTTCCTGAGTTTCTTTTTTCTTTTTCTTTAATGGTCTAGACTTTTCAAAATAAGTAATTGACCATTTTTTTATCACGACCTTAGGGCTAGACTTACCCTCTAATCGCAATCTCTGTTGACCTGAGGGCTTATCTGATTTTGTTTTTTCCTCAGTTTTTACCTTTTCTACATTTTCAACCATTTTTACCTCCTATTGTTTTATTGGTTGTTTTCACTATCAACAACACCTGACCGAACTGCTCTGATTTTTCTAAGTCTTAAAGGTGTTGCTAATTTCAACTCAGGTACATTAAACTTTATATCTCTATATCTTTTATTGTACCTAACTTGAAAACTCTCAATCTTTTTAAAGCTAGTTTCTTCTCTTTTAACTTTTTTTGTTATTGCAAAGTTTCCAAAAGATAAGGGCTTTATAAAATCAATCGTAAATTTATATAGAATTGGATAATTTGCTTTATTCTCAAATAACCATTTTACGAAATCTTTATAATTCGTATCAGGTTTAATTTCTCTAGATAAAACAAAAGTCGCTAAGCTATGAACAAACTCAACATATCTATAAATTGTTTTAGAACTTAAATTACCTTTAAACAATCTAAATTCTAAAGTTTCAGAATTACAATTATTTAAAGCTGAATATCTATCTGTTGAACGACCTTTAAAATAATTAATACTCGGTCTAGTCCTCGCATAACTATTGTCGGAATTGTTTAAATCACGACCTCCAACTTTACAAATATAATCATAATTTCCTCGCTTATTAATGAACTGTAATAAAAGAGATATTTGAAATTTTGTGAATAGTTTTTTTGGGATATGAATATGAATTCCTGTTTTAATATCATTATAACTAGATAAATATTCCTTTGTTCTATTCTCAAAATTAAAAAAGAAATCAGTATATTTTACAAAGTCTAAAGTCATAGGAACTAAATTAATCTCAATTCCACGACTACCTAAACTGCCATCAGATTTTACAACTCCACGACCTGATAAAATATCCTCCTCTAATAATTGATGAATTTTACTCGGACATCTACTCGTTTTATTGCACTCAATTTCTAAACCCAAATAAAGATTATCAGTTTTATTTTTTTCATATTCCATTTCTGCAAATGGCAAATTATGATGAACTCTAAAACTATATTCTCTAAGTTTATTATTATTACTTTGTAGATTTACACTCGGATAATCTTTTAAAGTTTTATCATCACAACTTAAAATGATTGTCTTTTTAGATGATAAATAAAGTCCGAATATATCTGAACTTTCACGATCAACTAAATTTCTACAAATTGAGTTATAAGAAAAGTCCTGCGTTCCATTGGTAGCTAAGCGACAAAAATTATTCTTAATAAATAACTCGCTATCATCAGTTAGAAATTCACTATTAAATAATGAAATTCTGAACTTTGTACTGACCTGCAACAAGCACTCGGAACTAATACCACGATAAAAACTCGTTAATTGTGCATTTCTAAAATATAAACCTGATATTGTGCATTGGTTTATTTTTGTAGTTTGATCTAAATTCCAATCTAAATAATTCAATACATCTTTAAATGATTTTAAAGTTTCTGAATATACTCTGAATAGAACTGAGTTTTTTCTAGATCGTTCAATAATAAACTGAGTAAACGAATTTATCTGATTATAATTTAAAAAATGATAAAGTTTAAAAAAATCTTTATCCAATCTATGTTGCAAACTCGGACAATAAATATTTGTATGTTGCTTAACATAACTCCAAAGATTTTTTCTGACCTCAGGTTTTAATATTTTATCTTTTTTTAATTCATTATAAATATTAATAATAAAATTATAAATAATTATAGAATTTATATAACGATCTAATTGTAAAAAGATCGTTGTATTATCATCAATAGAACAAAAGTTTTTTTCATGGTCTAAAGTATAATTTTTTAAATGTTTTCTATAACTACTGACACTATTTAAAATATGATCTTCAATTACTCCATTAGATACTAAGTCCATTGAATTAATTTTAAAATCTCTAGTGAATTGTTTTTTTGATCTAAAAACTTTTAAAGTATCAAATTGAGAACTACCTAAATGAAAGTTTTTAAATTGTTTAAATGGGTATTTTTTTCTAGTTAATTTTTTCATAATTAATTGCTCCCATAAGGTTTAAGATCATCATAAAAACTTGAATTATAATTCTCGTTTACGAATACTTTTAAATCTGAACTATCTTGAATATCGTAGCCATTAGAATTTGCGAATAATAATCTCGCAACAGTTTCGGAATTATCATCAACTAATTTTTTAATTTCGTCTTCTGAATATCCTGCAATCAAATCAACGAAATCTGATAATTCTTTACTATCAACAACATCAGGAATTATTTCTTTTTCTTGAACTTTTATTTTTGGAAATTTCTTTGCTGAATAATTGCTTTTATAAGAACGATCATAATAAACATTATCTGAATAACCTTTATTCCAATAATTAGTATTTGGAATTATATTATCATTAGAATATTTTAGATTTTTATGTTCTGACCAACTGCCCAAAAATTGAAAAGAGTTAGTATAATTATCTAATAATAAAACTCGGCTTGACATTTCTGCCTGAGTAATTTTTTCAATACAATCTATAAACTTTTCATTTTTTAAAAGTTTGTAATCTCTTTTAACTATTGGTCTTAAAATAGTTTTTGAAAAAAAATAACTATCTGACATATCCTTATTTAAAAGGGGGGCAGGTAATCTAGGGCTATTGTGCATTAAAAACAAATCGCAACTATCATTATCCTGATTGAGAACTTGAAAAGGGTGGCAATTTTTATTGTTAGTATTTCCCTGAGTAGTAATTCTAAAATGCAGGGCAATCTCATCTGCTTTTTTAAAATGCTCTTTACATACTTTTTGAATTTTATTTATTTTTTTAGTAAAGAATTTTTTAGTAATAACTCTATTCGTATCTTTACATAAATACATTAAACCAAATCCATGAGGATTTTGATTAAATGCTTTTCTTATTATTTCTTTGGTAAAGTGTTTTGGTTTACCCTGAATTATTAAACACATATTGACCTCTTTCTGTTTTATTTTTTTTAAATGTTTAAAGTAATATTTATATAGAAATAATCTCTAAATCGCAACTATCTCAAAATTAAAACTTGTTTTATTGTGAATAATACCTATATTGGTACTGTTGCATTTTTATCACACAATATGTGGTATATTTACAACAAATTTAATAAATGGTCGTTTATCTAAGATTTTGAAATTGACCTCTTTTTCTTAGGTAAACACCAAAAAATAAAGGGCTAATAATTACAATGAGAAATTTAATTCAATTCATATTCTTTATGATGTTTTTTCTAGGTATGATTTTTATGTTTATATCTATTAATGAAATGGGTTTGATGCTGTTGGTTTCTGTGTTTTCAATTATTGGTGGTTTAATCTTACTCTGTAAATCAGCTTAACGAGAATTGTATTTCCCACACCACGCAGGGTAAACTTTTAAAAAATCTAATACTATTTATAAAATATAATCTAATTAAACGACTAACTCAAAAATCAAAGTATTACTCGTTAAGAAATTAACTCGTTTAAATACTCCAATAAATAAAACAAGTAATACAAATTATAAAAAAAAACGCTGTGTTAGTTTCTGCTACCTGAAATTAAATTTTGATTTATTAACTAGAAATTTCAACTTAGTTAAGCGAGAAATTTAACCCTTAAAATTTTGAGCTGTTGTTCTATTTGCTGTACTAGATGTTGTATTAGTTTTTGTATTACTCGCTTTACTATTATTTGAATTATTATTTTTACTTTTAATATTTGTTTTATTATTTCCTGAATATAATTTTTTATAATAGTTTGGGTGTTTAAATTCAAAAGTCATTTTTAAATATTTACTTTAGAATTATTCTAAATTCAACTAAAAATTGAAAAAAAAAATTCACTATCATAAGTTGCGATTGCAAACTAGGTTTTATAAGAGTGCGATTGCAAAGTAGGATTAGTATTGACTTTGGGTTAGTATTGATATAGGGATTAAATTTGAAAGGTAGGTAAGGTACAATGGAAAAACATTTCATTTGGTTACGATATTTAAGATATTGGGTATGCCACTTATTAATTTTTTACAAACTAAAATAATAAATACAAGGAGTTAATCTTATGATTATAAATATTCTTAAAACATATAACTTTAATTTCTTGTTTTGGAATTTGACTTTGGAAAAATTTACTACAAAAGTAATAATACCAAAATCAGGATTTATTAATTACAATAAAAAGACAACATATTTTTTTATAGGTAAATGGTTATTGACTATAAATTAAAACAGTAAGGTAGGTACTATGCCAAACAAGACACTACACTTAGGGGGATTGTCAAAAGGATTAGAACTTATGAAGTTGTTTCAATCGCTTGACGATAAAGTTGATGTTTCGTGCTACTCAATATTTTTATTAGTATGCTTTCAAGACGGCATTAATAATGAAAATATAAAAAGCTACTTTCCAAATATGTCTAAATCTAGAGTTTCTAGGTCTGTGCATATCCTTTGTGATGTAGCTAAAACAAGAAAAGATAGAAAAGGACTAAATATACTAAAGCAAGAAATAAACCCTGAAGATTACCGACAGAGAACTTTAGTCTTAACAAGTAAAGGAAAAACTGTTAAAGATAATATTCTCAGGTTGTTGGGGTAAGAAAAATAAAAGGAGAAACTTATGCTCAACACTAGGATAACAATACGACAAGCTATTACAAAGGTCAGTGATATGGAATGGATAAATCAAAAGAATGGAGTACTTAGTATAAAAAATGCTGAGGTCTTTGCTACTTTCTACGGTTTTGAAAATCTATTAAATGAACTTGCTACTGAAAATGTTAGGGAGTTTAAAACTCATTGTAGAAGTGAGTTGTTGTATAAGAACGGAACGATAAATCGTAAGTTAGCAGCTCTTTCTAAGCTCTGTACTTGGGCAAGAGGTGTTAAAGGATTTCAATTCAAATGGGGATTACCTCTTATTGAATATGAAAAAGAAAATAACAAACGAGAATTTGTTGTAAGTAAAGAACTACAAAGTAAATTACTTTTAACTGCTCGTTCAAATTATAGAGACGATGAGGCTGATCTTTGGGAGTGTTTAATATTAACAGGTTGCCGAGTAAGTGAACTTTTAAATCTTACTTGGGATAAAATCAAAGATGGATTTATGCACTTAGTTGATACTAAAACAGGGGACGATAGATTTGTTCCTATTTTTGAAGAAGTAGAAAAAATACTTTCAAAGAGAAAGAAAATGGGTTTAGAAAAGCCTTTTCCCTTATCTATCCACGCAGTTGAACACGCTTGGGGAATGGTAAGAAAAAAACTAGGTATGCAACACGAGAAAGATTTTGTTATTCACTCGTTAAGGCATACTTGTATTACTCGACTATTGAAGAAGAAGATTGGAATAGAAGTGGTGCAAAAAATTGTTGGTCATAAAGATATAAGAATGACCCAAAGATATAACCACCCAACAAAGGACGATCTTAAAGATGCAATTAAGGGAGTATACACAAATAGTTAAATTAACTTGGTACTTAGCGATAAAAATGCCCTCGTGGTGAAATTGGTAGACACAAAGGACTTAAAATACTTTTATCGTTAAAATACCTCAACAACCTGAGGAGCTTATGACGACTAATATAGAAAATACTACAAGTAGATTAGAAAACAGGGAACTAGAAAGACAGGGAACTTGGATCAAAAAAGGAGTTGATAGATATAAACAACAGATACAGAAGAACGAGAAAAAAGGTAGAAACTCAGTTACACCTCCGTTCATTTATGTCCAGAAACAATTATTAGTACCATTAGCAGAGAAGATTGACAGCTTTGTTAAGCGAGAATTATCTACAGCTGGGCGAAGACACACGGCAGCTCTACCATTAAGAGATTTAGATGATTCAAAAAAGGTAGCATTAATAACACTAAAGATAATAATAGATTGTATAGCGAGTAAAAAAACTTTAGCTCAGACAGCTCAACAAATTGGAAGTATGATTGAACTAGAGCTACAAAATAATATTTTTAAGGAGAAAGAACCACACCTTCACACAGTTGTTTTAAGAGATTTAATTAAAAGAACTAACAATGTCAAACATCGTAAGCGAGTATTTGCTCACACGTTAAACAAGTACAAGGTTGAAGTTGATAAGTGGGATATAAAAAAACAAGCATTAGTAGGTCTAAAGTTAGTTGATCTTACCATCAAACACACAGGACTTTGTCGTTTAAAACCAGTTAGAGAAAGTAGGCACAAAACAGTTAATTACCTAGTGTTAAAAGACGAAGTGCAAAAAAAGATAGATGATAACTCGTTTAACTGTAGCGTACTTACACCATATTACAAAGCGATGATAGTACCACCTAAAAACTACACTACTGCATTTAATGGTGGATTTCAAAACGAGTATTTAACTAAACAACCTTTAATTAAAACTCACGATTACGAATACTTACACCTGTTAGATAACAAAGAACTAAAAGATTTTTACGATAGTGTAAACCATTTGCAATCTGTTGCATTTAAAATTGATAAAGATATGTTTAATATTTTTAAAGATATATGGGATAAGAACTTAAGGTTAGGTAAGTTTCCTGACAGAGAAAGTTTATTAGACGCAAGAAAAAAACCTAAGGGTATTTACCGAGACCCAAAAGTTGATGAAATACTAGAGCTTCGTATAAAATATAAGCGTGATTTAAATAGAGTTTATAATGATGAGATAGCGAGAAAGTCTAAAGTATTAAACACGCTAGTGGCAATGGAACTTGCTTTAGAATACTTAGAGTTTGAAAGAATATACTTTGCAATTTTTGCTGATAAGCGAGGAAGATTGTATTGTATGGGAACTACCGTGACCTACCAGACTGATCAAAAGATTAAGTCGTTAATTAGCTTTGCAAATAGTGAAAGGTTAGGCGAGAAAGGTAAGTATTGGCTCTGGGTTCACGCTTCTAATACTTGGGGTAATGATAAGATTTCCTTTGATGACCGATATAAATTTACCGATGAGAAGTTAGACGAGTTTATTAGCTACGCTGATGCACCTCTGGATAACAAAGGTTGGAACTATGCAGATAAACCTATGGAGTTTCTTAAAACTTGCTACCATTTAAAACAAGCTAAACTTCAGGGTTTAGATTACGAATGTAATTTACCTGTGTCTATGGACGCTACTTGTTCAGGATTACAAGTGCTTTCAATATTAATGAGAGATGAACAAACAGCTAGAAAAGTAAATGTACTTCCTAGTGAAGTGCCACAAGACATATACCGTGCAGTTGCAGAACGAGTAAAAGCAAAAGCTGAGATTCTTGCTGGACAGGGAAGTGCCGAAGCAAATCGTTGGTTGCAATTTGGTATTACAAGAAAAATTGTAAAGCGTAATGTAATGACTTATGTTTACTCGCTTAAGCCCTATGGTGCTAGACAACAAATCTTTGATGAATATAAAAAAATTATAGAGTTTGATCCCGATAAAAAAGTTTTAGCAGATGACGGGTTTAGTGATTGTCGTTGGTTAGCTAAGATTGTATGGGAAAAAATGGAAGAAGAAATAGATTTAGAAGCTCAACTAATGAAGTGGTTTCAAGATTGTGCAAAACTATTTGCTCAGGCAAACTTAAAAATGAAATGGAAAACTCCTATGGGCTTTCCTGTGGAAATGGATTACAGGTATGATGTACCTTTTAGAGTTAAAACTGCGATTGCAGGATCGTTAGTTTACACTACTTATAGACGAGAAATAAATCGTAAAGATTCTAGACGTTATTCTTCATCAGTGTCTCCTAATATTGTTCACAGTTTAGACGGTGCTTTGAACCAAGCTGTTGCTTTGTATTGTAAGAACGATGAGTTTCCTATTGAAAACTTATTGATGGTACACGATAGTTTTGGAACTACACCAAACAGAATAGATCAACTAAATAAAATAATTCGTAAAGCTGCGATTGATTTATTTAAAGATGATTACCTTGATGTTTTATACAGAAGTTGGGAAGCCCAGCTGCCCGAAAAATATAAATCTCGCTTAACACCTCCACCTGCTCGTGGAAATTTAGACATTAATGAAATAGCAAACAGTAGCTATTTTTTTAGTTAAATAGTTGCGAAAGCGAGACTAATGATTATATACTATGATGAACGACAAGGACATTGCCGAATACCATAAGTTAATTAACAAACTTAATAAAAAGAAAGAAGAAAAGACAATGAAATTATTTGTATATGGAAGTTTAAAAGAGGGCTACGCACTAGATTATGTTTTAAAGAGAAGTAAAAAAATTGGTAATTATATTACAGAAGCAAAAGGTTTTATGATGACAGGTTTTTGGTTTCCTTATGTGACAAGAAAAGAAAACTCTGAATATAAAATTAAAGGGGAACTTTATGAAGTTAATAAAGAAGATTTAAGAACTGCAAACAGAATAGAACTTGGTGCAGGTTATAAATTTGAAGAAATTGATAAAGGTGTATTTGGTTATATCTATCCTAAAAAGAAAGACATTAAATCTTTAAACGTAATTACTAATAGAAAAGAAAAATATTATGAGTGGCGACATACTAAAGATATGAAAGACCTGTAAACTATGGATTTAATTTTATTAAATGATGGTTTGTATCAGCTTGTTAAAGTAACAAAAGAAATGACAAAGGGTATAGAACTATTAAGTGAAGTAGATTGTTTTAATCTTTGTGATATATTGAGATTGCATTTATCAACTTATTACGAACCACCTTTTAATGCCTATTTAATGAATGATGGGACAGGAATTTTATATGGCTGTATTTGTAAGTAAATAGTCTCGCTTACGATATATTCTCACAAAGGAGAACAACATTAGAGACACTCTTGGAGGTAAAACACAAATGATAAATGAAAAAATGATACATACGACACCTGTGGGTACGGGTAATTATAATTACTTATTTACTCCTGACACACAGTTTGAAAAGCGAGGTAAGTTTTCGGTAAACCTTACTTTATCAGATAAAGACGCTGCACCTTTTATTAAGATATATGAGGAGACTTTAAAAGCTCGTCAAGAAAAGGAAAACAGCGATAAGCGTGCACCACACAATCAGTACAAAGCACTGAAAGAGGGTGGTGTTGAGTTTAAATTTAAACTTATCAATAAAGTAAAAAAGAAAGACGGAACTGACTTTGAACAAAGACCAAAGATTTTAAATTCAGATAAAACAGTTGCAGAACAACAACTTGTTTATAATGGAAGTAAAATGAAGATCGCCTTTCAAATGGTTTCTTGGGCAAATAACTTACAAGGAGTTGGAGTGACTTTACGAATGAAAGCAGTCCAATTAATTGAAGTTGTTTCTGAAAAACCTAACACTGAATCTGATGGAAAGTCATCTAACTATGATTATGGCTTTACTGAGGAGAAAGTTTCCAATGTACCTAGTG
>Ga0181407_1000482_pt1 | contig 13543 bp, 10 predicted proteins | sample 30SPOviralmetaG_FD_130136 | JGI IMG/M metagenome (GOLD analysis project Ga0181407, IMG submission 130136) | Marine viral communities from the oligotrophic San Pedro Time Series (SPOT) site, San Pedro Channel, CA, USA - 30 SPOT_SRF_2012-01-26 | ecosystem: Environmental > Aquatic > Marine > Strait...
AATACTTTTTAAAAAAAGAGTAACCGATAACCAGGTAACCTCTACATTATTCCTTATTTACTTATATTTTCCAGTATATTTTACCGAAATTTTGCTTAAAATATTCAATTTTCCGGCCGAAAATTCGGTTACCGTTTATTTTCGGTACACTTGAGGCGACAAAAAACAGCTAATGATATTATACATACACAAAATATTCAATTAAAAATGGAAGTCTTGTCTATTTTTTAATATCTAAAGGGAGCGCTTCGGTACGCCCTACCTCCGCGGCCGTTGATTGTTTATTTTGAACAAAATGATGAGGTGAAGCTAACAAATATTGTGCAAAGTTTTTTCGGAAAGCCTGTTGGGGCGTTTTGGGACTAAAGTCAACAAATAAGAACCCGAACGGCTCGCTAGTGGCATATTGAAATAGCTTCAAAAAGTCTTCCACGTCAATATCACTACCTATCTCTTCACATATTTTGGCTATTTGATTTTGGTCTTTATTTTTGAATAGAGCCAAGTGTGTACAATTTTCTCGTATCGCACGAGGAATGCCGTTGGTAGTGCTATATGTTTGTGCGAGTATAAATATCGATACACCTATCCCTTCTCCCACATGTCGATGTTTCACACACAAGTTTGTAAAGCCCGACTTGGGACCGAACAACTTTGTACCGAGACTATCGTCAACAATAAGTGCCATACGGGCCGGTTTGTCGCCGTTAGCGTACTTCCATTTGGGTGGGTTATGATACCAATTTTTTTCGTCCGCGAATAATAAAACTTCGTCTTCTATCTGGTCAACTGATTTGTTGGGGTCGTTTAGGTCTCGGTGTAGCTTTTCGTATAAAATCTTTTCGGACATGAAACGAATATAGTCTTCGCGCTCTTGGTCTATTTCGGCCATAAGACTATCTAGAGCTTGCTTATCAGGTTGTTCGAACAAGTCTTTGTTGATATCTATATTTAGAGGCGCCCATATCTCTTTGTTTGAGTGATATGTGGGCGAAATCAGGAACACTCTGTCGAGTACTTTATCGGTATATTTCATATGTTGTAGTAGGTTTGACACAGCTACGGACTTACCCCCACCGCGCTTACCAACGAACACCGCAAGACTATGAAGTTTTATTTGATCCGGGGGTGTCTCTATTGTAAACGCGGATTTTTTAGGCGGGGTTATGATGAAATTTTTCGGTTTCCGTACGGTACCTAGTGACCAACCAGCGGGTGGTTGTGCCGGGGTGTTACTACTAACACCACTCTTGTTATTATGTTTGTCATTTTTGTTGGTAGTGGGATACACGGCGCTATTTTTTATTGTATTATATGCTGTATTAGCGAGAAGTGTATTGTTGCGTTTTTGTTGCCTTGCTACCACTCGTGGAGACATGTTTCTTAAAAATGTTTAAAATATTAATAACACTTTTGATACAAGTAGATAATAATGGGAAATGGTTCGAGTTTGGACTATTTAAGCACGTTTCCGACACCACAACTAGTAATAGCGGCTGTAATTATTAATCTACCACGGTAAAGTCTAACCGAACAATCTTCGAAGTTCTTCCATGGTCGTGCTACCAGAAGGAGCAACACTACCTCCAAACGTAGTGGACGAATTCCGTGCGACCGGAAAAGGTTTGGGAGTCGAACGTGCTACTCTACTAATACTTGTAGAAGGGCGTTGTTGAAAAAGTGCATCCATTTCTAAATCTTTGTTCATCTTATCAATAATAGGTGCTTCTTTACCAATATCCTCCCTAACAGGAGGTGTGTCTACTATTGGTGGCGCTACCGCCTCTTCTTTCCAGATTTCTACTCGAGTGCGTTTATTAGTACTATTAGTAGAGATATCTTGAGGTTCTTGTGGCCCTTGTTGCTCGATAACAGGTTGAACAATAGGAGTAGTCCCGTCTTGCTCGCTATTATTGGGGACTTTCCTCTTTTTATTACGTCCGTTATTCTTCACAGTCGTACCAGCAGTCGGGTTCTTACTATTTTTGGGTTTGATAATGATATTATTCTCGACGTCCTTTCGTGGGGAAGAAGGGGCTGGTGGAGGTTCTTGCGGTGGAAGGCTTTCGGTCGTGCCCTGTTCGTTGTTGGTCTTATTAATAGTTTGTTGTTTGTCTACAACTTCGTCTTGGCGGGACTCGTCGTCACTAACATTTGTTGGAGCAGGTGGTTTAATAACGGGAGTATGAGCTGTTTCGACAATAGGAGGTGGAGTATGAAAAGTAAACTCACTTTCCAACTTTTTCGCTCTACGTACCGCGAACGCCTTTTCACGTGCGCGTGCCAACTGTTCTTTTTGTTCGGGCGTGAGTATGCGTTTGGGTTTGCGTTGTTCGTTGGGTACCTTCGGGTCATTATTACTAACTCCAGCTCCCTGCTCTAACGATAGAGTCGCGTTTGTATTTAAGATAGCACTACCGGAAACGTTTTCCATATTGACAATATCACTCACGGGAAATATTTAATATTGAGATACAGCAGTACGGTGAGAGACTACTAAACGTATTAAGGATACTATTTGAGTCGTGTATTGTTGTTGTGTTATTGTGGATACCTTTTGAACATTATGAGCGACTTCTTGAAATTTATACTAAAAAACATAAGCCGGCAACTATATGAGGCGCGTGTTGGTAGGAGCCTATTCGTGTTATGCTTTTAAAATTACATTTCCAAACTCGTTAGCGTCGACGACACGCGTTCTGTGTGTACTACTCGTACCACCTTTCTTATTAGGTCGTTGTATTTGTTTCTTGACCTTATTTTCAACTTTGGATACTTTTCTCGACATGTAAAGTTTCCTCTTTGCCAATGAAGACATTCGGTCCATATCCGGCTTCGAAACCTTATCACGTTGGTGTTGAAATTCGTTACCGACGGTACCACCCGTAGGGTCTATCTCTTGCTCGTATTGTTCGGGTACGACAGGTAACATTTTGGTGGACCAAGCGTCCCGCTGTCCGGCATATTGAAACATATTGTAACGGGTACGCAAACGTGGAATGATTCCTTTATGTTTTTCTTCGTACTTGTCAACTTTTTGTTGACTCACTTGCATGGATAGCATGTCTTTTTGTCTTTGTTATTATCAAAATAGAATTATACGTTTGTTCGTGTTACAAAAGATATTAATGATAAAAAGTACTATTGTGTTTTGCATATTTATACTATTTTCACAACGTCCACTTTGTAGACAATGCACGCGTTTTACTCTTCGATAATGACCTGTTGACCCAATCCGATCTTCAACACACTAGTATGTTCCGCGAATATGGCGACTTCAGAATTAGCTTGAAGTCCGGTGACATTAAACTCCATAGCACTTGCAGTCTGTCGAGTGTCATACCCGGTAATCATGTGAACCTCGTCGGATAAGTTGAGTTTGTATGGAATGATACAATGACTATCAAAGAACATTTGCATATTTGAAATCATAGTCTCTCCGGTCTTCGACAACCCTTGGAGATGGTTGTACGCGGTAACGGGCGATGCCTTGTATTGAGGGTACAATACCCCATTTACCTTCCATTGCCAATCTACAATGCCTTGCCTACTGAACTTAAAATATTTACTAATTTTTCCAATGGGACTTGTAACAGTTTCTGCACCGCTTCTTACGGTCACAGGTAAACCTGCAGTGTTGTAGGTGTTGTCTCTCATAACCGCGTACAAGGCATCTACCGACTGTGAACTTACGCTGAAACGGGTATTGTTCGTGCTGCCGGTAGTTGACATGTAAGACTTGTATGGAATTTGGATGTACCCGTCCTGTTGCATCTTTGCAGCCACGAGTTTTTCGTAACTTCCGTCGTTAAAACTCAAAGTGTCTACAGTAAAATGCATATTTGAGATTTCGTACAATGGTACATGGTTAACAACAGCATTATTCAACAAATAGTCATCTGCCACAATACACACGGAACTTGGGGCCAACGTAAGCCGAATTTGTACTTCTGGAAGTAGGGACGTGTCTAGAACGCGCGGGGCACATTCACCTAGGAAACCGTACCACTTGTTAATACACCATGTAGGTGAGTTATTGCCCCCATAACTTTCTGCTGTAACATTTGTAAGATTTTCACCATAGTCGTTCGTATGAGTAACGATGCGTTCGTGATTATTGACAGAGTTCGATTGAACTTCTGTTCTAGATAGTAGCGCTTCCTTAATGTGTGTCAATACATTATACCCGTTGAACGAACTAACTGACTTGCCACCAATACTAACATCGACGCGTTCGATTAAACTTGCAATTTTGTTCGGAAGTCTGGCATATAGAGTTGGGTCTGTACTATTAATCACCCCCACGTCGAACCAAAACGAAAACGTGTCGAGATCCACAAGGGTGTTAGTGGGCAATACACAAGTGACGATAGAGCCGGCCTTTGCAACAGTCGATCCCCTTGGTTCGATCTTAAACGTATTACGAGCCACGTTGTTTTGGCTCAACAAGTATTTCATCTCTTGAGGAAACATGGCGTCAATTGGTCAAAAACTATTTTATACAAAATACAAGTATATTTGATAAGTCTGTTTACACTAAATGTGATGCGACTGTAAAGCGTGCGACGTCGTCGGATAAAATTTACAAAATGAATAATACTTATCGGTATTTATACTATTTGGAGTACTTGTCCCCTTTGTCGAATTTACTACGAACTCGGCCTCTCACCGTGCGCTTGCATGGTAGTTAATACCCCCCACCTGCCGATACGTAATCTACGCGAATCACCATGGAACATGCAAAATTGCCATTGGTACTGTGTAGTTTGTCAATCACCGGTAACAAGAGCCCGTCGGCGTCCGTTAAGGTGAATCTCATACGGTTCACTGATTTGTACGGGACGTTCACGTAATAACCACCACTGCCATTCGATTGTGAACTTAAATTATCGAAACTAACGTAATTTTCATGAACCACACATTTCGCAAATATGTTAGAATTTGTCAAATCTCCGCGTCGTGCATGAAACGTATTGTCTTGGTGATTGGTAAGATTGTCGTTTTGCAATTCGGTTCTGAGATATACATGATCAATCGTGCTTGTCACCATCGGGTAATAACCGGTAATTGTAGTAGGAGTAGGATTGATTCCATCCGGAGCGAAATTGACCTCTAAACCGTTGATAAGTGTATTAGTTTTCGAATAATCTTTCGTCAAACGCCCACCAAGTATTTTATAAGTGTCTTTAAACAAGTCTGCAGTTTGATTTCCAAACGCCTCGAATTCTTTAAGAAAGAAAAATATCATTCCTGTAATTTCTCTTTGCACCGTTCCCGATATTCTTAACACATTATCGTGCATGACCGTGTTGTCGTTAGAGTCTGCCATGTTAGCATTAAGAACAGCGGCGGGCCCAGTCAACCCCATTAGAACAGCATTTTCATTGATGGTATCTTGTATTGCCTTAGCCGTGGCTTCACCGATCACTTCAGGATGTACGTAATCGCCTACCGGTATGGAAATAGGAAATGTATATGGAATGGTCGCGGTTGTAATGTTTAAGAAGACAAGGTTATTTTTGGAGTTGATTTTATGAAAGTTACGCGGCATTGAAAATTCGGTTAAATGTAGCCGGATAAAGTCCGCATTGCGAGGTACGGTAATCATGTCTTGTGCACTAACTTCAAATTCCAGCCCGTTTCCTGTGACGTTATAACTAGAGTCGATGAATATGTTTGACGAGTGTACAATATGTTGAGTGTTTGAAAAATCCATACTTAGTTTGCGTTTTTCTAATTATTCTGTCCGGAACTAACGAGTTTTAGATTTTTAATTTGTATATGGTGCAAATCTGCTTTGATTCGCGTACACGACCGCTATTTATAGTTGAGCAATTTCAAGCAACTCTCCGAGGTCTCATCGTCGCGTGATGTTTAGGAGGAAACGGGTATGCGTCAGGTCCCTCTCTCTTTCTTTTATTTTTATTGATTCCCAAATTCGCCTGTGCAGGTGCGGGTACGACCGGTTCACGTACTGGGGCTCGTCCGGGTCGCGCATCACGCGGGCGCCGTGCGGGTCGCACACCACGCGGCCGCCGTGGGTGTTCGGGTCGCACATCACGCGGCCGCCGGGGGTGTTCGGGTCGTGCGTAGTAAGGTTGGGGGCGTCTGTTAATTCGTCGTTGTCGTTGGATTGGACGGATTCTATGAACTCGTTCACCATTCCACACAACAGGTGCAGGCGGTGGCGCGACAGGTGCAGGCGGTGGCGCGACTCCTTGTTTTTTAGCAGGAAACGGGTATGCGTCAGGTCCCTCTCTCTTTCTTTTATTTTTATTGATTCCCAAATTCGCCGGTGCAGGCGCGACTCGAATTCCACTGGTGTTATTATGTTTTCGACCGACTTTATTTAGTCTAGTAAGTACATCCAAACTTGTATTTTCATCGTTTAATTTCTTAAACATATGTGACGCAGTGTCACTCGGAATTACATTTTCGCTATTAAGTCTTGCACCTTTGGTACGGCGGGTGGGTGGTTGTAGAGTGGAAGTAAGGTTACCCGCGGACAACGCGCCTACCGAGTCGAATGGGTTTGATTCTTGGTTCACCAGTACCTTGTTCGATGGTTCGTTTGTTTTTATCAACAAAATTTTCGACGCTTCGTTGAAATGTTGGCTTTGTCTTAATTTACGAACTTTTCCATCAAAGAGCTTATTCATTGTATTAATAATGGTTGCACAAATTCGCGTGTAAAATATTGTCAACAACAACAAGGAGAATAATTTGACTTAAGTTACGTTCGTTACGCTATTTATAACATTTAGTGTTGAGGCTGACCCATAACTTGTACGTATCTAGTTTTTGTCTTCTTATTCATGATAGTATGGTCGTCGACTTCTTCGAAAGTGGTAGACCTTTTTGTAGAGACCACTTTGTCGGCAAACGTTTCCGCCTTGCTATGACTACTACGAAAAGGGTCGACTATCTTTTTTATTACTTTAGGAACGGAAGTACGTGTCCAACGAAAGTCAGGGTCTAAGTTGATAGAGCCGAATGGGTTCAAGGTTTGTGAAATTTCGTTCGTGTGTTCTTGCGCACCCTCCTCTGTGTGGCTTGTTGAATTGGAAATTGAGTCCTTATGTTGATTGGCTTTGCTGATTTCGGAAGTAGTATCCGCAAGAGCAACCCCGAACATCGCAACGTCCATAACATGACCTAGAGTAGAGAGCACCGCACCGATATTCGAAGGTCGACTATGTACGGAAATTGTACCTGTCTCGTGGTCTATGTTGCTACTATTGCCTACGTTGACTGTGTGGAAATTGTTGACAGCGTGTTCTCCTAGTAACGGAGTGGTCAAATTCGCTTCATGTGGAGCCACGTGGTTCACGTCCACGTGTGTCCGGTTTAATAACAAAGAACCTACACTCACAGGGTCCGTAGGTGTCCGGTAAACGTATTGTCGAACATGAAGGTTAGTACTAGTTTTTGGTTGGCGAAACGAGTCCATAACGTTTGTGATACTAATAGCGGGGTTGAAGGTATGACTTTCAATACCAAATTTTTGTCCGAGAGTGTGTGCAATACCACCTCCCAAGCTATGTCCGGTAAGGGTTAAATTTTCCTTTCCACCATATTTAGCCATAACATTACGTAACACGTGTTCGCTTTGTTTGTATCTTATGCTATCACGTTCAACACCCGCTACTAGCCTTGCGTCTGTACCTACGTCTTTAAGATTACTTGTTCCACGAAAAGCGACAACTGTTTCGCCGGTGTTAAAGTTATGAAAGATTGTATGGTTAGCTTGACTTAACTCTAAGTCCTTTTCAAATTCTTTCGTAAACTCATGTTCGGTTACAACCTTAGTGTACATGTTTTGGTCCTCGATATTACTACCCGTCCCCTGACCATGAGAGTTGGGATAGTACGAGGCTTCGGATAGCTGAGCGTATACATGTTGTTTAATAGTTTCGGTTGAGGTAACCCCACCTAAAACACCAAAGGTTTTAGATGGTGCATAATACTCTTCGTAATTGTGCCGATGGGTGTTTATCACATTCACAATAGACTTCAATCCAAAAAATGCAGCTCTGTAAGAATTTGGATGGTTTATTTTGTAAGTGAAACTATTTGTATCCGTATCCGTACTGACCCGGTCTACTACTGTATTAGTAGCAACGATATTGGTACCGTCAATACCCGTACCATATCGCCCGACGATATTTTTGTTATAAATAGGTATTTGATTCATTTTATTATTCTATTACCCGGTACCCACCACTCCAAATTGTTGTAACTTAAAAGAGTCACCTTACTCTTTGAACTACTTAAAGAAAATTAAAATAATAGTTATGCACTCGGTGTATAGTATTTATCCTTTTTCGAACAAGCGCCACAAGTCGTCGCGTCCAACACGAGTAGATCACTTTGCACCAATAGGACAAACAAATTTCAAAACAAACCAATTAGGAAATACTAGTGTATCGTTCGATGTACAACCCACATACTCAGTAACATACTCTTCATTCTCAACATTTACCTTATCATTCAGCTATACAGTTTCACAGTCAGTGAAGGGTCCGTATAGCTTTCACGTGTACCTTAACCCTGTAGGAGATGACACGGTTTATTCCGCTGAGGATATTGTTCGGTTGGGTACAAAGTTAAACCCGGTAAACAATGAATTCTACGTTCCCATAGGAGCTTACGAGCTGTTAGGACCATCACTAGGCTTGCCCGCTCGTAAAGAGGTAATAAACCGAAAGGTAAATTGGGCACTTCGTGCCAAGGGTAAATATTTCGGGTACGTTTACCAATATGCCAACCTTCCTTCCGCAACATTCATACTTGCACCTGGAATCACGCTATATGACTCACAAGTGTACCCAATTATGTTTTGTGTTATAAGTCCAAGTGGGAATAACGACGGAAGATGCATTACAAAGATGTACATAAACACATTCAATGGGTACAACTACGATGAAGCGAGAAGTTTCACATATGACATTTGGATGAAAGATGAATATCTCTCGTATATTCCGGATTCCAATACACCCATATCATCGACTTTCATGGGAACGACCACAAACCCAAACTATACGACAAACCCGGTAGTGGGATACGACCGAGCAGTGCGTGTAGTGTCAACAAACGGAACAGGTCACGAAGGATATTTCGAATTTGCAAACTTGTCATGGTACATAGCAAAGCATACAACCCCCACCAACATTTTTTATCCGATAATAGACGAAGTGTTAAATGAAGGAACTGCGTTAATAGCGGACGGGAAAACCATTCCTTACATTTTTGATCCTCCGTTATACCAATGGACAATGACGAATCCTCGACAAACCATAGACTTGACAATCGGAAACCTTTCGTACGATATTCAAGTGGACCCCTTTCATGACAAGGATATGTCAAAGACACCGTGGTACCTAGTTGCCAACTTTTTACAAGCACAAGGCACGTCAAACTTTTTTGTTAGGGGCACGAGTTTGGGGTTTCCACATGAAAACAAAGCGTACGACACCGTAAATATAGAAGACGGTCCCGACCCGGCGAATGACGAAGGAGGAAATACCGGGGTGGGTGAATCTTGGGGAGCTGTAAGTAATCAAATGTTTGATCATTTACTAAAAGCTCTCGGGTCACCATCGGGTGCACAATACGGGGTAGAGTTGTGGTTTAGGGCGAAGAGTATCACCGGGAAAATTATTGATTTTAAGACAGACTGGGGGGACTTAATATCACATTTTCGAGATGGACTTGGAGACTCGATAAGCAATGACTCTAACGCTATGTTTCCTGGTACCAACTATACTACGTTCCCGGGCCACAACGCAAGTATTCCCGCAAACGCGTCATCAGGGTTGGGAGAGACGGGAGATAGCGCTATGTGCTTGCCCTTTTGGACACTCGGTAATAAGTGGGCTACTAAATTTGCGGGGACGGAATGGTCGGTGGACGGGTCGGGGTATGAACCTCAAACCTTTCACCAAATATGGGTACGGATGGACAATAGCATTAATATTAATTGGTGGGAAGATTATAAACAAATGGAATTTACGTTTAGTGGTGACACTTTAACTGAAACAGTTTCCGGGGCACTCGCTACAATTTACAACGGGTCACCCACAATAGCAAACGGCAACTTGCATCTAACTTCAAACGCACAAGAAATTCGTTTTGATATACCCACCAACTTACCGGATTTCTTCACCAACTTAACCGACCCCACAGTGCACACTATCGTTGTAAAATGTCAAATTAACAGTCCGAACCCTCTAGTGGAATTAAGGTTCAAAAGTCCTACCACCACGTTTAACGGTATGCGGGTGCAAATTGGTGGAGGTAGTGATAAACCCACTTACGCAATTTTTGACGCAGCGGATAAAAGCCTCTTTATTTCAAATCATGATAACAACCCAACGTTCTCGAATTTGGGACGTGCGAGTGGAGGTGGTTATTATTGGTACTTCTTCACCATGTACAACAATGGCGGAGCATGGAAGACTTCGACAGTTTATCAAGATACATGGGGTACACCACCGTTTACAGCGAACAAGACATACAAAACAACGGGTGACCCCACTACCAAGTCAGTGAAATGGAATAGCGTGGATACATTTTCTATCGTAGTCGGAGGAAATGGGTCAGATGTAAATATCGACTATATCGGATATTTTAACAAGTCCTTCAATGAGACCGAGATGTCGGACTTTGCAAACAATATACAAATTTAGGTTTAAAACAACATCAAACAATATCAATAAGGTATTATTAATATTTATTATTACATAATAGCGTTCATTAAGTCGAAACAATATTTACTCAATAGTTTTCTAAAATGCTATATTGCACTTTGGTAATACGGTCAGCTCCTTGGATCCGTTGTATAGCCTCACAAATATCCGTATCAATATTGGCAAAAATCATGACACTGCCGTTGATATATCGCCCGCTACCTACTCTAGTTGTATTGTCGCCAGATTTAGCATTCGGTGGTGAGGACAATGTTGGGTTGATAAAGAAAAACTCCAAATCCGGAGCCGGTCTATGACTTTGACCAACACTTTCGTTCTCAGTATTTTCCTCTTTGTTGTTATTGCACTTTCTTGTCTTGTTCAGTCTAGATAACAAGAAGGCGTCTCTAAATACTTTGTTCTCGAGTCGACTAGGAATAAGATATGAATATTCCGTATCCCAGGATAGGCGAGAGTAGTTGTTCACGAGATAAGCCAAAGGTGCGGATAACGAGCCACCAGTTAACACGTGACTCCGTATACTTCCAGTAACGGGCTTCATATATTTTTCATATATCCCGCTAGGAGTGGCTTCTTTTCTATTAGGACAACTTAAGAACTTTAACGTGCCAAGGTCGTCGGACATACCCGGAAGAGCGGCCACTTTCTCTACCGGACCAAACACTATCACACAAAGAGCAAATCCCAAAGGCCGGTTGTACCCTTTGAACCGCACCCGCTTGGTGATAAGACTTATGTGGCGAATATGAGGGAGCGCAGAAGCGAAAAAACGGGTATGAAACCGGCAAGGCACTAGAAATATGGATACATGTCCGTGTTCTTCTGCTTGTGTTATGGCCTTCTTGAAAAACAAGGCCGTCTGGTCGTATGGCGGGTTGACATAGTTGTACTCGCCCCAAAGTTCAGCTTCCAAAGCGTCCCACTTGTCAAAATTGTTATTATGTGGACAAGGGTCAAAGAAACCTTCCACACATTCCTCGGTGTTCGGATCAAACCGACTTTCGGGTAACCATAGGCGTTCGAGTTTACGTAACAACGCGTCTGGTGTTTCGGCACCTTGGTCTACTTTACTAACACAAAGGTTTCTATACATAGGAGCGTAGTATGTTTCACGATTTTTTATTTACAACAAATAGTACCGAAAATGTTCGAGGCTATTCTCTCCTTGCTACTAATTTCTACAACTAGACATACAATAATAACTACTATAGCTCGAAAGAAAATATGCCACCATCAACTTGGTCGACTTCACCATCACAACCACCACCGGACATCTGTGTGGTAGTACTACACCCGCTCGTAGTTGTATAGGAAGTACTCTCGGAAGTGACACTTGCACTTTTTTGAAGTCCACGAGTAGCTTGGTTGATAACAGGAGTCGACAAGTACGTGCGACGGGGCTTGTCTTGGTTGTATCGCTTCTGTTTATTTGTTTTTGTCGACTTGTCTTGATCGAGACTTCGAGTAGTATCGGACCGAGGTCGACGGTTTTCCTTTTGTTTGGTATGTTTGGTCGTGTTGGTGGTGGTGACAACGGTAGCAATATCGGTGTTCTTCGTAACACGTTGAGCAGCAGGTTCTTGTGATGTCAACAATGTTTGGAGGGCTGAACAAGTAGCTGACTTGGTCGGTAAGTGGTGGCTCGGTGCAGACGAATCTTTGATAATGACACGCTTCGGTTTGGGAACACGCTTTAAATGCTCCACAGCGTAGTCGACGTGGTTCCGGTAGAACAATACGTCAATCCAAAAACGATCAATTATGGGCATGTTCGTGATAAACCATTGAGGATCACGAATGACTTTTTGTACAAGTAACAATTCGTAGTTGTCTTCCCACTCACCGCCCGTAGGAGTCCATTCCACGTAGTAACAAACGTCCAACCCGCATACTTCCAATTGCAGCTGCATTTGGTCGTAATATTGTCTCGGGATGTAGCCGTTGCATGGTTTGCGTTTGTATGGACATTTAATCTCAATCAACGCTCCGGTCTCAGCCACTACTCCATCTGGACTTGCACCAATAAATCGGTGGCGTGGATGTATAATGCATGGTAGGTCAAAGATGGTTTTGTTGTAGCGTTTTGCGTACATCATCTTGGCGTGCTCTTCGTGATCGTTGCCCCAGTTGATTGCCTTTTGAGCGTAGTCGGAGATCGGGTGTGAAGATTTCAACGACAGTTCGGTCCCACAAACCTCGTCGATCTTGCGACGTAAAATTTCAACTCTCGACATATAGGGATTCGTACCAAGCACCGCACCAACATCGGAAGCTGTGATAAGATGCTTTCTTCGTTCGTACCAGACGCGACTCCTTTGTGAGTCGTCCACACCTTCGACTTTTTGACTTTTAACTAACGATAAAAGTCTTTCGGTACGAGGATCAATTGGATCCAAGTTTTCTGGAAGGCGTACGGGTCGAGTAGTATTGGTATCCATGGCGGCCATTGTTGTGAGCGATAATGTCTGGAGAAGAGTCTTGGTCGATGATTTGTTATCGGTGTAAATGATTGTTTGTCATTAAATAATCCAAGACACGAGTGATAGTCTATACTTAGACTACTAGTAATACTCTTTATTACTAATCCTCTACAGTACTCAATTTCTTTGCGTATCGTATCGTATCGCGTATCACTATAATACTATACAGTACGGTTACTCTTTTGAAATAATACAGTAACTGGGTGAAATATTCATTTTTTAATAAAATCGTACGCATAAATATTAGCGTAATATTCTTAAAATATAACAAAATATACGGTTACCAGTTACTCTTTTTTAAAAAAGTATTATAATATAATAGACTAGTACAGTTGTAGACTGTACTGTACATAT
>Ga0181407_1000490_pt1 | contig 13446 bp, 27 predicted proteins | sample 30SPOviralmetaG_FD_130136 | JGI IMG/M metagenome (GOLD analysis project Ga0181407, IMG submission 130136) | Marine viral communities from the oligotrophic San Pedro Time Series (SPOT) site, San Pedro Channel, CA, USA - 30 SPOT_SRF_2012-01-26 | ecosystem: Environmental > Aquatic > Marine > Strait...
AGTTTACCAAAAGAATATACGATAGACGAACTGTTGAAAGATTGACTGTCAAATAATAGTGTATGTCAAATAGTTGACCATCTATAAATAATATAGAGAGGAAAAAACTATGGAATCAATAGATATATTAGATATTATTAATACATTATGGCCTATAGCTTTAGGATTTGTTGGTTTAGTTATTGTATTAGCTAAAATGCATACCTCAATAGAAGTTCTTCAGGAAAAAGTAAAAGCACTCTTTGACCTCCATAATAAAAAATAATTTTAAAATAGGGTTGACTTGTTCTCAAAACAGTGTTATTATAGTATTATAACAATGAGAGAGAAAGGCAATATTATGAAGAAAAAAAATATTACAAAACTAATGAATGAATTTGTAGATTATGTTTATAGTTTTTATGGTGAAGATGGTATCTATGATATGGGTGCCACTAGAGATAATATCACTACTGCAACTATTGACTATATTTCAAGTTTAAGTGTATATAATCATCATCAAAAATTTTGTGGTGATAGTCTTGATAGAGAAAGAGTAAGAGATATTCTTACAAGTAAGTTTAATTTAAAGGAGTTATATAATGACATATAGAGAAACAATGAAAGATTTATTTAATAAACATAATGCAATGATGGCTGGTCAATATCCAGACGGAGACTATTCAACAGAGTTTAAAAATATTTGTGATTTTTACTGTTTAGATGCAGTTACAGAATGGGAAATTCTTGAAGATAGTATCTAATATGCTGTTGACAAATACTAAAGTTGTGATATACTTTAATAGTAATAATAATAATTAAATCAATGAGGTAAATAATGATTTGGTGCTTTAACGAACATAGAGATATTCCATTAGATATTAGACTATTTCTAGAGAATGCTTCTGGTGAACCTTTAAAAAAACTTTCAATAGAAGATATTAATAGTTTCTTAACAGACTATGATGATTTTAATAATAATGTTTTAGGAAAGGATTATATACAAGATGATGTACAAAGGTCATAAAAGAAATAGAAATAAGTTTCAAGAACAAAAAACTAAGGGTTCTGCGGTGATTGTTCAAAATAATAATGTTGATAAAGCATTAAGAAAACTTAAAAAGAAATTACAAAAAGAAAACTTTTTCAATGAATTAAGAAGTAGAGAGTTTTTTGAAACAAGAAGTGAAAAGAAAAGAAAAGAGAAAGCAGCGAGTACAAGAAGATGTATAAGAAAAGCAGAAAAATTAAAAGAGTCGATGGTCTAAAATGGACAGCATGTTTTATATTAATAGTAGAGTTAATGTTGACTTCATATAACATCTATCCTCTTAACTTATATTTCATGGTTATAGGGACTTTTTTATGGATTATGGTCTCTTTCTTATGGAAAGAGACCTCATTAATGATACTAAATATAATTGCTTGTTTGATTGGATTATCAGGAATAGTAAATTCGTGGGTATAAATATGAATATGGATAAGAAAAGTAAAAATATAATTCAGTTTCCTAAAAAGTTTAAGGGTAAAAGAGAAGTTAAGATACCTGATTACGATGTTATGGAATTAAATGAAGATATGGCTTTTGCAGATAATCTTACAGAAGGATTGATAGTGCAAGTTGTTCATATGATGAGTGAAAATGGTGTTAAAGTTACCTCTAAACCATTTATTTCAGATTTAGCATTTATCATAGAATCTATTAAATCTAGTCTTTATAGAGATTTAGATATAGAACATGATATGCAGGATTTAATGGACGAGTTCATGACCACTGAAACTGATGAGAAGACTAAAAAAGTAAATACTACTTTTAACATGGAATTGATACCAGAATTTTTAAAAAAAGTAAAAGAGATAAAAAAAGATAAATGATTTTAGTTGATATGAATCAAGTTATGATTAGTAACTTGATGGTACATTTGAATAGTAATGAGTTAAATGAAGATATGGTTAGACATATGGTTCTTAATTCACTACGCTCATATAAAACAAAGTTTGGTGACAACTATGGTGAATTAGTTCTTTGTTACGATGACAAACACTATTGGAGAAAAGAGTATTTTCCTAATTACAAAGCAAATCGTAAAAAAGATAGAAGTGCATCTAAGTTAGATTGGAATGAATTATTTGAAACTCTAAACAAAATTCGTGATGAGATTAAAGAAGTTTTCCCTTACAAAGTTTTACAGGTGGCAGGTGCAGAAGCTGATGATATTATAGCAACGATTGTAAAAGTAATATCAGAAACCCCTAAATTATTTGAAAATGTTTTAATCATGTCAGGAGATAAAGATTTCATACAATTACAGAAACATTCATTTGTAAAACAATATTCACCCACATTAAAAAAATATGTAAATGGTGTTGACCCAAATCAATATCGTATTGAACATATATTTAAAGGTGATAGAGGTGACGGCATACCAAATATTCTGTCTAGTGATAATACATTTGTTGAAGGTATCAGACAAAGACCTTTAAGTAAAAAGAAAATAGACGAATGGATTTCTAAGAGTGAATGGCCCATTCCAGAATGGAATGATGAACTTAAAAGAAACTATCAAAGAAATAAAACTTTAATAGATTTGGAATGTTTGCCAAGTGAGATATTTGAAAGAATATATATTACTTGGAAAGATTATGAAGTAACTGATAGAAGTAAAATACTTCCATATTTTATGAAGTATAGACTTCGTGAATTAACTGAAAAACTAGGAGACTTTTAAAATGGCTTATACTGATTCTGAAAATGAAAATGCAGTGAATGTTGTTAGACCTCTAATTCATGAGATTTTGACAATGGTTAATAATGCTAAAGACAAACCAAAAAAAATAAAAGTATTACAAAAATACGATAGTGAGGGGTTAAGAATGCTTATAAAATCATCTTTTGACCCAAAGATTGTTTGGAGATTACCAAAGGGTGATGTACCATTTATGAAAAATGATGCACCTGAGGGCACTCAACATACTAGATTAGAGCAAGAAGCCAAAAAATTATTTCACTATATTAAAGGCGGAAACGATAGACTTAATCAGATGAAATGTGAACAGATGTTTGTTCAACTATTAGAAGGATTACAAGAGAATGAAGCTGAAGTAGTAATACTTGCTAAAGATAAAATACTTCATCAAAAATATAAGGGTTTATCGCAACAAGTAGTAAAAGAGGCATTTAGTTGGGACGATGATTTTCTCAACACAAGACATCCAAAATATAAAAAGGCAGGTTGACAACCTTAATTTTGTGTGATACTATTAGTTATTATTAATTGAAAAGAAAGAGAAGTTATATTATGTTATTTTGGATTTACACGATTATTGGATTTATGACCAGTTTCCTGGCGGCAGGTGCTGTTGACGGTGATACCTCTCTCACTACTCTTTCCGTCTTATCTGCCGTAGGAATCATGTTCTTATTATTAGCAATGTTTGAAAACTTTAGAAATGGCGAAGAATAAGAATATGTTTAAAGAAATGCTAGAATATCGTTCTGATTATAATTCTAGCATTTCTTCTTTTTTAACTAGGAGAGGTACTATGTTAAAATATTTACTAGGTGGCACAGTAGCAATAATTATTGCTATTTCTGCCTTTGAAGAAAAACCAATAAAAGATTGGACAGATGATATTAAACTTGATATATCATTTCCAATTATTGAACCAAAAATTAGTTATATTGACCCAGCACAGGTTACCTGTCTTGCTAAAAATATGTATTTTGAGGCAAGAAGTGAGGGTATTGCAGGGGTTGTGGCAACAACTCAAGTGGTGTATAATAGAGTTGCAAGTGAACAATATCCAAATACTGTTTGTAGTGTAATTGAACAGGCAAAAATATCACAGTGGTGGTTGCAAGAAAAAGGTATTAAAAAACCTATCAAAAATAAATGTCAGTTCAGTTGGTTTTGTGATGGCTATTCAGATGAACCAAAAGATGAAAAGACTTATAATGAATTATATACTCTTGCAGAACAGTTTGTTGCAGGTAGACATAAAAAGATGATTGATATTACTGACGGTGCTTTATGGTATCATGCAGATTATGTACACCCTAAATGGGCAAATAAAAAAGAAGTAACAACAAAAGTAGGAAGGCATATATTTTACAGATGAACATATTTTATTTAAATGAATCACCTGAAATTTCAGCAATAGAACATTGTGATAAACATGCCGTAAAAATGTGTGTTGAGTATGCACAACTTTTATCTACTGCACATAGAGTTCTAGATGGTATAGAATATATCGGTACTACTAAAACAGGTAGAAAAGCTAAAAGATGGAGACACCCTAATTTAGAGTTTGATAAAAATCTAATGTTGGCTAGTCATGTAAAACACCCATCTGGTATTTGGTGTAGAGAAACAAAAGGTAATTATTCTTGGTTACTTCATTTATTAGTACATCTACTCAAAGAATATACACATAGATATGGTAAGAGGCACTCAGTAGAAGATAGATTACCATACTTAAATTTTATACCTAAACATATCTCTCAAGATATGAGAACAACAGAGATGCCACAATGTATGCCGGAATATTGTAAAGTGCCTGGCAAGCCAATAACGGCATATAAGAACTACTATATAAATGAGAAGGTAAGATTTGCCACTTGGAAAAATAGGAGTATACCACAATGGTACGAAGAAAAAGTTATTGGGACGACATTGGTGAACACATAGCAAAAAGTGATATGAATTATTTAGATAGTGAAACCCAATTAAAAAGAAATGTTAGAGATTTGCAAGAACAACTTACTAATGCAAATATCAAGATTAAAAATTTAATTGAAGAAAATCATGAACTAAGGAGAAAATATTATGGACAAGAAAACAAAAGTAAGTAAATTAGATAAACTATTGTGGTTGCTTGAAGAAATAAGAATCGCAGATAAATTTATTGAAGACAATGGTCCAGAAGATATGGGTTATGTTCATACAGCAAATAATTATTTAAAAGAAAGAGCTCAAACTTTAAAAGAAGAGTTAAACGAAGAATACGGTTTCAATGCCTAGATATGATTTTAAAAATAAAGAAACAGGCGAAGAACTAGAAAAGTTCTGCACCTATGATGAAAAGGTTTTGTTCTTACAACAAAACCCACAATGGCAAAGTTCTTTTAAAGAAATGAATATTATTGGTGGTGTTTCAAAATCACAGTTAGGTGATAGTGGTTGGAAAGACACTTTAAGTAAAATTGCAGAGAAGCATCCTACTAGCCCTTTGGCTGATAGATATGGAAAGAAAACGATTAAACAATTAAAGGCAAGAAGGGCATACGATAAGCATAAAAAAAGAACTAAATAGTAGTATGAAAATACTATTTTTACTTCTTTTATTGTTACCTATTTCTCTACCTTCGGAAACTCATTTTTCTTGGGAAGAATGGATTAAAGATACTTTCCTTAATGAAGACTTTATGAAGGGCCTTGATGAAGATGTAGTTATAAATGATGGTACTGGATTAATTGATATACAAGCACCATATCGTGCTTTAAATGGTGCAAATGTTCCAATTACAATTTCCACTAAATCAAGAGATATTTTAAAATATATCTTGATTGTTGATGAAAACCCAACACCATGTTGTGCAATATTTGAGTTTGATAATATGCCTGCATATGTTGAAACAAATATTAGAGTTAATGCATATACTTATTTAAGAGTGCTTGCAGAAGATAGATTTGGTGATGTATATATGGTAACACGATTTATTAAAGCTGCTGGGGGTTGTTCAGCACCAGGTCTGATAGACTCTGGAAACCCAAAAGGTACGATAACTGTAAAAAGTCCTTATTCATACCCAGGTGTCACTAACTATCAATTCTGGCACCCTAATTATAGTGGTATGCAATTTGACCAATTAACTAGAACAGAAATTCCAGCAGAATACATAGAGAAGGTAGATATTGAATTTGACAATTCTTCATTTCGTTATGAGGGTACGATAGGAATTGCAGAGAATGTATATTTTAATTTAATAACTGAAAAGGGTATCGGAACAATTACAGCTACAGATAGCGACGGAAATATTTTTAGTAAACAACTTGAGGATTAATTATGGCAAAAAAACAAGATGTGAAACTTGATAATTTAGTTTCAATTAAACCAATCACAGACAATCAAAAATTAGTATTCGAAGCATGGAGAAAAAATAATAAGAATTTGTTTCTCTTTGGTGCCGCTGGTACAGGTAAAACTTTTGTATCACTATATTTAGCACTTGAACAAGTGTTAGACCCAAAAACAAAATACGACAATGTAATTATTATTAGGTCTGTTGTACCAACAAGAGATATTGGTTTCTTACCAGGCGATGAAGAAGATAAATCAGCATTGTATCAAGTACCATATCATAACATGGTTCAATTTATGTTTGAACAAGCAAGTGATACTGCTTTCAGTATGTTGTATGATAGATTAAAAAATCAAGGTAGTATTACATTTTTAACTACTTCTTATTTAAGAGGTATTACATTAGATAATGCTATTGTAATTGTTGATGAATCACAGAATTTAAATTTTCATGAATTAGATACAGTTATTACAAGAGTTGGTCAAGATAGTAAGATTATATTTTGTGGTGATTTTTTTCAAACAGATTTATCTAAAATGTCTGAAAGAGAAGGTCTACAAGATTTCATGAGAATTTTAGAACAAATGAAAGAATTTGAAGTAGTAGAATTTACAATAGGTGATATTGTTCGTTCAGGATTTGTTCGTTCTTATCTCATAGAAAAAACTAAATTAGGATTAGAACAATGAAACTATCAAAAAACTTTACTGTTGCAGAATACATAAAATCACAAACTGCAACACGACACGAAATAGATAATTCTTTAAGTGAGGAACATCTAGAAAATGCAAAAAAATTATTTGCAAATGTTGTACAACCAATAAGAGAAAAGTTTGGTGTTACACTTATTACATCTGGTTATAGAAGTCCAGAATTAAATGCAAAGATAGGTGGTTCATCTAAATCACAGCATTGTAAAGGTCAGGCGGTTGACCTTGAGTGTTTAAAAGAAAGTAATGCAGATGTTGCTATGTGGATAGAGAATAATCTAGATTTTGACCAGCTTATATTAGAGTTCTATACACCAGGAGAACCTAGCTCTGGGTGGATTCATGTATCTTATAATGAAGATGGAAAAAATAGAAAATCGGTATTGACAGCAAGTAAAATAAATCGTAAAACTGTATATACAAATGGTCTAAACATATGATAGACAAAGAAGGTTACACACAAAGAGAATGGGATAGAGTTGTAGGGTATGGTAAAGTACCTAAAAAATACAAAAAGAAATAATGCAAATAATTGACAAATACTTATCAGAATTAGATTATAATAAAATAAAAGAAAAATATCAAGGGCCTGAAGTACCTTGGAGATTTATCAAAGAAGCAAACTTTAATTCCTCAAAAGCAGCTTTTCAATTTGTTTATGAAACTTATAATATGATGTGGACAGATTTTGAAGTTCCAGATGAAACAAATTTATTATTAAGTAGATTAAGACACAATAAATGTAAAAAAGTTATTCGTTCTAAAAGCAATCTTTTTACTAAAAGACAAGATGTTATTAAGTATGGTTGGCATATTGATATAGAAGGGCTTGACAAATTCAAAACTTTGTTATATTATATAAATACGAACAATGGCGGAACCGAGTTTGAAAACGGCGGGTTCGTTAAGTCTGTTGCAAATAGAGCTGTGATTGTAGATGGTGATATAAAACATCAATCAGTAGGGCAGACAGACGAAGATATTAGACTTCTAATTAACATTAATTTTTTAGAAGAACCATGGGAAGTAGTGAAAACAGAAGTATGACAAAAGTAGTAGAGTTTCCAAAATCAAATAATATATTTACTCATAAAGAAGATGTAAATATTCCTGAAATAAAAGCAGTTACAAAAGATAAGATAAGATTATATACGACCCCAGAGGGTAACGAATATCCTTCTATTACAACTGTTTTATCAGGTCGTAATAAGGCAGGTTTATTAGAGTGGAGAAATAGGGTTGGTAATGAAGTTGCTAATTACATTGCAAGAAAAGCTGCAACAAGAGGTACTCAGGTTCATAATTTTTGTGAAGATTATATAAACAATAAACTAGAAAAGATTGAAGAAAAGAAAAAAGGTAGATTTCTTGCACATTGTATGTTCTCACAACTAAAACCATATTTAGATGAAAACATTGGTTTAGTCCACCTACAAGAAACTTCTTTATGGTCTGATTATTATAAACTTGCTGGTAGAGTCGATTGTATTGCAGAATACAAAGGTACACTATCTGTAATTGATTTTAAAACAAGTACAAAGACAAGAGAAGATTCTTGGAATGAAAACTATTATATTCAAGGTTCAGCATATGCAGAGATGTATCAAGAGAGAACACAAGAACAGATTAATCAGATAGTTATTTTAGTAGTCACAGAAGATGGTACAGTACAAGAGTTCATAAAAGATAAAAAAATATACTTACACCTTCTTGACAAAGAGATTGGATTGTATTATAATGAACCTACTAATACTAAGCAAGGGTTTCCTGGATTATTGCCAGGTTCTTGGTAGTTTATGAACGAGTTGTTCATAATTCTTGCAGAATTACATAAGACTAAATATCTCAAGAATAATTGTAAAGAATTTTTTGATGATGATAGTTTGAAGATAGACAGGACGGCGGTGCGATTCCGCCTACCTCCACCAACCCTAATGAGGGGGTAATGTAGGGTCGACTGGTATTGAATGATTATCGGAGAAGAATGGGGTGACTCCCTAAATGGTCAAACAAGTAAATGCAAACGATAATTTTGCATCTGAAGATTTTGCACTCGCTGCTTAATCTTATGGGTCTGACAGTACCTGGAAACAGAAACTGTCACTTAACTATGTGGTCTGCGGTCTTTAAGACAACCAGCACTACTTTTAGGAGAAGTAACATGGCTTGGAATAAACCTGTTATCACAGAAATCTCAGTTGGCTTAGAAATCAACTCTTACGCTTGTGCTGAGAAATAGTTAAAATTGGGAGACTCAGGTCTCCCTTTTTTTCTTTAATAATTAATTAAGTGAGAATATCATGACACCCAAAACATTTTCTATTTTCATAGAATCAGAAGTCCGTAGAAAAAAGATTACTCATATGGACGCTATACTAGAATATTGTTATCAAAAAGAAGTCGAACCAGACTCAGTAACTAATCTAATACAAAAACCACTCAAAGATAAAATAGAAGCAGATGCTAGAAATTTAAATTATTTACCGAAAATGGGTAAGTTACCTTTATGACGGAACTAAGAGGAGTAACTAGAACATTGGATCCTTTCAAAGCATATATGATTTACATGGGATTAAAAGCACATTTTAATTCTAACTACGACTATGTGAAGTATGGTGGTAAAACTTCAGCAACAAGAAACAGTTATTTAAATCGTAGAGATAAAGCTTTCTTTGGAAAAGCATCTAGAAAGTTTAAAGAAGAGGTCGAAGACTTTTTTATTTCTAATTTTGTAGAGAATGAAAAAGGATATGTTGGTCAGTTTAACGAAGAAACTTATGTGCAATGGAAAAAAAGAGTTCAAAGTTTAAGATACCAATTCAAGAATGATATAGTATTGTTATTAGAACAAAGTAAGACCTTTAATAAGATATTTGAATGTAAAGACGGACAACACCCTATTCTATTTAAAAGTTATTTAGCAAAAAAAATTAGTATTGAAACAATGGTTATATTAGATAGTGTTGTAGATTATGTTAAAGATTTTGATACAAAAATTCATGAAACTGTCATATGGCCAAATCATGCAAAAAAAATAAATAATTACAAAAAACTATTGACTTTTGACAATTCTCAGTATAAAATGATATTATTCAATTTAGTAAAATAGGAGTTATTATGAATGCCGAAATTATGAATCAATCTTTGATTAATAAAGAATTAGAAAATCAATCTTTAGTAAGAGAAAGAGATTTCTTTAAATCTAAAGTTGAAGACCTTGAGAATCAAGTCAAGAATCTATCAACTGAACATGCTTATATTCAAAACAAAAACACTGAACTTAGAACTAAACTAAAAGAAGCAGTTGCAAGACCTCTTAATCGCTTCAAAAAACCTTTCAGGAGAAACTAAATGGAACAAAGATTTACATTTATCAAAACAAATGAAATTAAAGATGATGAGATAGAACAAGAGGAAAGAGTTGAAGTTGAAACTGTTATTGAAGAAAATGATTTTGAAGAATTATCTGAAAAGTTGACTAACTTTTTAGCAGGGTGTGGCTATCATGATGTCTTTGTTGAAATTAATCAAAAAGATGAAGAAGAATATGATGATGATGATGAAGACTTTGAAGACCATGATGAAAGTGGGATTGAACAAACAGACTAATGAAAAAAAACTTATTTATTATTGGTAACGGTGAATCTAGAAAGTATCACGAATTAGACTATTTAAATCTTTATGGTAAAATATATGGTTGTAATGCCCTTTATCGTGATTTTACACCTGACGGATTAATATCTTGTGATTGGAAAATGCAACATGAAATTCATTCGTCAGGTTATTGTTCTAAGAACAAATGTTACTTTAAAAGTTGGAAAAGATTACCTAGTGATTTTTATGATATGATGATGATGACCAGTTTAGCAGAAGATGTGACAAAAGATTTAAATGTACAATTAAAAGAAGCAGGTCTTCCGACCTTAGAACATTTTGTATATGAGAATGAAAGAGGCAATAAAAAAGAATGTGTTGTACAAGGTATTAACGCTGAACAAGTCGCTTATGTTTTACAGAAGTTAATACAAGAATATAAAATGGATAGTTTTGATGTAAAAGAAAAACTTGGTAATGCAGGTCTATTTATTAATTGGGTTGAAGAAAAAGATAAGATAGAAGACATAGACCAATTCTTTGACGGTGAACATAAGGGTTGGGCATCTGGCCCAACAGCAGTAAGAGTTGCAATAGAAGAGAACCCAGGTATTGCATCAAGTAATGTTTTCATGTTAGGATTTGATATGAAAACAGGTGGTAAAATTAATAACATTTATAAAGATACAGATTGTTATGTATCTAAAGATTGTAAATATGTTGGTTCTTCAAACTGGAGACAACAACACAAACAGAATTTTGAGAACGACAACTATTCTCATATAAAGTTTTACAGAGTCATAAATGACGATTCCATAATTGAGGAATGGGAAGATTGTGACAATGTAAAAAACATAAGATATTCAGAGATGAATACGCTTATAAATAACTCTATATAATGATTAAGTGAAGATAAAATAGCATATAATAACATACGGAGAAAATAATATGTCATTAGATACTTTAAAAAAGTCTAATTCATTAGACAAAATATTAGCTGCAGTTAAAACTGAAACTGCTCCAGCTGAAAAACAATCATATGTAGATGAAAGACTATGGAAACCTGAACTAGATAAATCTGGTAATGGTTATGCAGTAATAAGATTTCTACCATCACCTGAAGGCGAAGATTCTATGCCTTGGGCGAAGTTATGGAATCATGCATTTCAAGGTCCTACTGGTAAGTGGTTTATTGAAAATTCATTAACTACTTTAAATCAGAAGGATCCTGTGTCTGAATACAATAGTTCATTGTGGAACTCTGGTGTTGAAAGTGATAAAGAAATCGCTAGAAAACAAAAGAGAAAACTACAATATTATTCTAACATATATGTTGTATCTGACCCACAGCATCCAGAAAACGAAGGAAAGGTATTCTTATTCAGATATGGTAAGAAAATCTTTGATAAGTTAATGGAAGCTTTACAACCTCAGTTTGAAGATGAAACTCCTGTAAATCCTTTTGATTTTTGGGAAGGTGCAAACTTTAAATTGAAGATTAGAAAGGTTGATGGTTATTGGAATTACGACAAGTCAGAATTTGAAAGTCCTTCAAAGTTAAGTGAAGATGATGAAGTTTTAGATAAAATCTATAACTCAGAATACTCTTTAGCAGAGTTTACTGCACCATCTAACTTTAAAACTTATGATGAACTCAAGTCTAGGCTTGATGATGTTCTAACGGGCACTCAATCATCTAAGAGTTCTGCTGAAGATGTAGAACTCGAAACTGTTGAAACAGATGTTGAAGACAAACAATATGTTGACAATGTTGTTGCAACAACAAAGACTGAAAGTGACGAATCCTTAGATTACTTTCAGAAACTAGCAAAAGAGGCCTAAACACCTATTTTGTTTCTCCTTTATTATAAGGGCGTGTGAGAAATTATACGCCCTTTTTTTATTATAAATAGAAGAAAGAGGAGAATGAGGTATGGACCCAATTACAGCGGTAGCCGCAGCTACAGCAGCATTTAACACGATTAAAAAAGGTTTTGAATTTGGCCGTGATGTCGAAAGCATGTACGGTGATATCGGCAGATGGATGACAGCTAATGAAGCGATTCATCAAGGGCATAATAGTGCTAAGAAAAGAAGTGTTGGAAGTATTGAGGAGGAAGCATTAGAAACCTTTGGGGCTTTGAAAAAAGCAAAGAGAATGGAAGATGAATTGAGAAACTGGCTTATCGCCACACACGGAATGAATGCTTGGAATGACCTGTTACGAATACAAGCATCAATTAGAAAAAAAAGAAAAGAAGAAGCAGAGAGAAAAAGAAAAGAATTAGAAGCCATGATTAAATGGATATTTGGAGGATTTTTATTTGTTATTGTTGCAGGACTTGTATTAATGATAACTATGAAGTATACTGGATACATTTAAATGTCTAAAAAAGTATTCAGAAAACCAGATGATTTAAGAAGTCATTATCGACCTAGACATAGAATTACAGAATACAAATCACCTGTCGTTGCATGGGAAAGTACATTAGATAGAGAATGGGTAGAAGATGCAAGAGGTGAGGGATATTTTCAAGAGAAAGTTATTGTAACTAAAAAAAATAAAAATTAAAAATCTGCAGCTTCAGCTGCCAAAGTCATTCCTCTATCAGGATTCTGTGGACCCATAATAGATACTGTACTTGTATTTGAATTATTCGTAACATTTGTTGTTGGTGCAATAACAGAAGTTGGCTTAGATTGGTCTATTGCAAGTTTATCTTCAAATCTATTATCAAAAGAACCTGCAGCTATTTTATCACCAGTAATTGTTCTATCTTCATCAAGTCTTGCTTCTGCTCTTTCTTTTTCTAAATTTTCTCTTAATTCTCTTTGTTCTCTTGATATAACTTGTGCTTTTACTCTTTTTTCTTTTTTTCTTTTTCTATCTAGTGTTCGTTCTTGTGCTTCTGTTCTTTTATTTTGAGTTTCCATTATAGATGCACCAGTAGCATCATCAGCAGTTTGACCTTGACCAGCAAATGGGTTATTATCTCTAGCGGGTTTGCCAGTATCTTCGTTTAATTTCCCCACCTCTTCATCATCTCCTCCAAATCCGAAGAAACTCTTAAAAGCGTCAAC
>Ga0181407_1000491_pt1 | contig 13435 bp, 20 predicted proteins | sample 30SPOviralmetaG_FD_130136 | JGI IMG/M metagenome (GOLD analysis project Ga0181407, IMG submission 130136) | Marine viral communities from the oligotrophic San Pedro Time Series (SPOT) site, San Pedro Channel, CA, USA - 30 SPOT_SRF_2012-01-26 | ecosystem: Environmental > Aquatic > Marine > Strait...
ACAACTTTAATGGTTTCCATTCTTTCTCTCTTCTAGATCTATAATACGATCTTCATGAAATTGTATAACCATATCGTTTTTAAGTATCATTGGTATTTCTGCTTCCATCTGTTCTTTTAATTTTTCTACATTCTCCCCAAGGTATTCCACCAACATGTAGAGCTCCTGGACTTGTGGACTGACCATATTTCCTTTGGGCACACCATCTACAAAAGTATTAGCGGCTTCTATATCTTTTTCCATGAGCTGTAGTGTAGTCTCAATTCGATTTAATCTTTCAACAATTGTAAAATACGTCATGGTGCCGATCGCAACTGCTAGTAAGATAGCTAAAAGGTTACGCGCCGGGAGCGAAATTTGTGTGTTTTCAGAGATTTTCATAAATTAGTACAGCTATTGATACATAAAAAAAATAAACCCCTAAACCAGAAAAATCCATCATACTTCCTCTAATTCTACAAATCTATTCTCACAATAAAAAGCAAACGTTCTTAGTTTAACACCATCTACTTCTCTGTGTACTTCTAATAAACCATCTATCATATCTACTTTGTTGTCCCAAACATAATTTAGACAAGCAGGTTTTGTATCAAAAGATTTAACTAAATAGTCCGTAAGTATAGGTTTTTCAACATCGTGATACCACAACATTGATGTAATAACCCAAATCATTTTTTACCTTTGAAAATATCGGCTCCCTTGAGGCCGTATATACTAGCGACGACGCCTACAAATAGCGTCTGGTACCAAAAAGGCAGATTGTTAAACTGTTCAAAAAACATATGTAGCTTTGCTTGTATTTCCGGATCGTCAGAGAATACTGACCATATCAGTAAAATCACAGGCGCACTCACAAGGATAAGGACAAATTCGTCTTTCCATCCTTTGTCGTTTGATTGTCTAACAGCGGCTTGATACTCCACTTCTCCATTTGCCATTTTCTGTGCGTGAAGTAGTTCAGCATCTGACATAAGTATTTTTGCTTTTTGTCTGTTAGCAAATATTGATGCGCCAGTTTTTAAGACAGTTGGCAACATTGATAGTAATGGTCCCATTATAAATTATCCTTTTTCCATTCTTGAACGTCAAATGACGGACATTTTTTTTCACTTATTTCATTATGACCAATAACGTCAGCGTCTGGATATTGATCTTTTAATTCTTTAACCAATACCAAAAGAGCTATCCATTGATGATCGGTAAAATTATTTTCAGCAGAATTGTCATCAGCCATGCCTCCTACAAGACAAATACCTATACTTTTGTGATTATATCCAGCAGCATGTGCTCCTGAATCACGAATATCTCGTCCGTCTTCAACTTCTCCCGAACGTTTTATTACTTTGTGATAACCTATATCTCGCCATCCATTGCCATTGACATGCCAATCTTTTATGGTTGCTGCATCCACATCCATAGAAGCTTTTGTTGCCGCACAATGGATAACGATTAATTCTGTTGAATTACGTGGTTCCATTATTTTACCAGTGCAATAATAATTATGATTACAATGGCTGCTGCAATGATCTTTTTTTTCTTATCAAGATTCATCGCCCAGTCTTTTATAAAAAGTAACTTACTAATCATAAATCCTCCTTTAGTAGTTGTTAAAGTACCCTCGTCCAGGAACTGCACTAAAACTAGAGCGTTCCCTGTCTTCTTGTCGAGCTCGTTCAAATTCTTCGTCGTAAACTGCTTTTAACAGTTGAATTTTTTCAGGTGCTTTTTTCATGGCAAGATAATAAGCCATACCTGCAACTAAGCAAGGCAAAAATCTAAATGAAACATTTGGATCATCTGTTGGTAAATCAATATCATCTAATCTTTTTAAGTAATAGTACCTTACACTATAGGTAGATAGGTCAGGAGTTGGATATAAAAATAAAGTCGGCGTCGTTGTTCTTTCAAAATAAAACTGAGAGGGTCTGCCTTCTGTGCTTTTGTTAGGAAGCATATGATAATCTGCACGGCTTACCCTACCAAGATTTGTATCTAAATTATTAGCGTCTCTTAATACAACTTCCAAAACATCTACAATATTAGTGTCTAAAGTATAATCAGAATCACTAGCAGTTGTTGCTTGTGTGCCTAACTGTATGGTCCATAAGTTAAGGCCACGATTGGCCCACTCAGACATCAGCAAATTCATACTACGTATAGCTGCACGTAAATCTTTACCAGTAACTTCTTGAAGTCCACATCTTTCGTAGGCCTCTTGAATTACTTCTGCGGCGTCTATGTTAAAATCTGTAGAGCCTGATACAGCCATACGTTACTCCTTAATTGTAGTAAGCAACTACAAAATCACAATTGGTTACGTCTACAAAAGCTGCAGTTTCAAACCTCACACCATTGCCGTCAAAATTCATAACTAAAGGTTCATTCGCAGCAGTTCCCCACTTTAAATGAATTTTTATTTCTCCAGCAGCAGAAGTATTATCGTAAACTTTAATCTCACCGTCTGCAGCACTAGATTGACATTGTATAGATTTAATTCTTATAGGACCAAGGTTGGCAGCTGAGCCTCCGATAAATCCTTGTAATCGACCATCACTTGATAAAGCTACCGACGCTTTTACATTTCCTATGCTATGCATAATATTTTCTCCTAAAATATGTGGGCCCGAAGGCCCACATTAACGTTAATTTTATTGATCTGCAAATGCAGGTACGTCCGCACCTTCAGCATAACCCCAAATATAGTAGTTAGTACTATCTTTAGCTAAAATATTAATTTCAAACAAACCAAAGTCTGTAAGAGTCAAGCTTGAGTTAGAGTTTCCGTCTGAATAAACAGATACGTTATCAGCATTAGAATCTAAATGAACAATACCACCAATGAAAAAATTAGCATTAGCTGGTGTTAGTATAATTAGGTTCTCTGCTTCTTCTGCTGCGCCACCATAAATAAGTTTATAGCATTGACCCGCAACTGGAGCTGGTAGAGTAATAGTTCTGTTAGCTGCTAGTGCCGGAACTACTAGAGTTCTTCCACTGTGTGTTGCAGCATCAAGAGTTTTATTTTCATCTCCTAGTGCTACGGGTGCGTCACCCATAGTAATGATTTCAGTAATCGCTCCAGTAGTAGCGTTCTTACTGATAGTTTTTAATGTGCTTTCCGATCTAATCGGACCGCTAAAAGTTGATTTTGCCATATAGGTCTCCTTTTTTGTCAACACAGTCTGAGACGTTGTCTACTGCACGAGTCTGCGATGACTATTAATAAATATGCAGTATGTGAATTATACGCTTTTAAATGTAAATGTGCAAATAAAAAGGGGCGCCGAAGCGCCCCTCCTAAGTTCTTTATTGAAAAGAATTATTACGCTCCTTCAGAAGCAAACATTCCTCTCCAATCAGAGAAACCAAAGCTGTAACGCTCTCTAGCCTTGTATTTCATATTTCCTGTTTCAAAGTCGCCTTCCATAGAAGTAGCGATCGGTGATCTTTGGAAATGTTTCATACCATTAGGCACATCAGTTTTGATAAAGAATGCGTCTGTGTCAGTTAGGTAGTTATTCACTACATAACCTTCAGGCACCATCCCTTTTGATGCTAGTGCGTTGATGTCGTTATCAGCAGTTCCAGTTCTGTTTGCAGACTTCATAAGTCTTTCCGCAGTAAACTGTAGAGCTGAAGGTATAATCAACTTACGAGCTTTAGCAGCAACTTTTAGACCTCTATCATCAGCAAAAGCACCAATGTCAATCATTGCTTGCTCTAGTGATGTTTCGTTAAGATCAGAAGCCACAGCTAGTTCGTTTCTTTGGTTACCAGATGTAGTTGGGTGAGCTGAAGAAAATAGCTCAACGCCGTCGCCACCTGTAAAGTTAGAGTTAAAACCGTTGTTTAAAACGTTTGCAGCTTTAACTTGTTTTGTATGAGCCATTGAACGTGCAAGAGCTTTCGTATAACGAGTACTGATCTTGTCGTAAAGGTTATCCTCTACAGCTTCTTCAGTAATCTGGAAAGCCAGTGCCACTGTTTCATGAGAGTAACGAGCTGTGAAAGACTCAGTTGCGCTATCAAAGTTAACAGAAGAACCTTCTGGTTTAACCGATGCAGAACCGAAGCCTGACAACATTACTTCTTCTTCGAAAGCTCTGTCAGAGTTTTCTGTGTCGAAGATTTCAGCGTGCTGATTCTCATAGCCTTGATATTCTAGTCCAAATAGTGCATTCAAACCAGGTTCCAACTCTTTTGCGAGTTGTGATCTATTTATAGCCATAGTTTAAATCCTCCCTATACGCCTGTTGTTAGTTTATACACATGCTCGCCAGTGTTAAACACTACATAAGCATTTGCATTCGCAGAAGCCGTATCAGAGTTATCGGGATCTTTGGAGATACCAATTTGCTTAAAGCCACCTGAAGTACCAGAAGTAGAAGTACCAATCTCAGAAGTTGATTGTCCAGTCGTAGTATTTCCTGCTACTCCTGCAAAATCAAAGGCTGAATGATTCATAGCCGCTGTTCCAGTGCCATCATGCTGTGCTTCAAACACGATCTGAGGGTCTGCATAAACATACGCAACGATATCAGAAGTATTAGTACTTGCTGGATAGTACGCCTTGTATGTTGGTTTACTTGTTGTTGGGTCAGTGTAGAACACGCCACCAAAAACACCTAATTGCTGTGTGTCTCCAGCTGCTGCTTGCTCAATACCTCCAGCTGCTACTGCTTCAACTACTTGTCCAGTGAAAATATCACTTCCGTAGTTAGCTGCTATAGCATACTCTTCAGTACGAATCTGACCGCCTGTTAAATGCCTTACGGGTTTAAAACCAAAGGCTGCGTCTTTATTTGCCATAATTATAGTCCTCCTTAGACTAATAAATTATTAGTTATTGTTAATAATCCAATTTAATTCTGGCAATGAATAGTGTGTTAGAAACTAATCTTGTTTCTTGGCACCGCCAAAAGATACTCTTGTTTGCCTACTTGGATTGTCTATAGGCATACTTGGATGCTGCTCCCTTAACAAACTATTGTCAACGGCTTGTTGTTGATCGGATGTTTGTTTAGCAAAATAAGCTCTTCGCTCTTCTGCAATTTCATTCGGTATTTTGGCTAGCAGTAATCCACCTACAGCAACAACGCCTTCTTGCTTGCCCTCTTCAATAGTAGGGGCATCAAAGTCACCTAATTCTTCAAGTCTAACAAGTTCGTAACCTTCTCGAATACGAGAAGAAACGTTTTTCTTGTCTTCTTGACCCATGATTTCAGCTCGAATCCAACGATATTGAAATCCGTCAGGTGCTTGTGGCGCGTCTAATCTAGATGGTGGTCGCCATGGCTGCCTTTTGGCAGTTTTATCTCTGGTTTGAGATGAGCGTGAGGTTCTTGTTTTATCTGTCATAATGCTTACTCCTTCACGTATTTAGCATATTCTTCTAATGGCACACCAAGTTTTTTCGCTATCGCAACTTGTGATGGTGTGAGTCTCACAGTGCGTTTTCCTTGTTTGGAAACTGATTTTACAGCAGGGGCCACAGTTTGGTCAACTGTTTTCTTGCTTTTTTCTACTTCAAACTTATGTGGAAATTGTTCTCTCATTTGGCGATCAACTTCTTCATAATAATCATCAGATTTAGGATCGTATCCATGATCTTGAACCAATTTTCTGTGCACTGCAAATGCAGTGTACGTCATAGCTTCATCCGCTCCAAACCATTCGTTTTTAGCCGCCCAACTTTGAGCTTTAGCGTCAGGTGGTGGAGGTGTTGGCTGTTGTGGCTGTTGATATTGTTGAGGTTGAGGTATTTCTCTTTGCTGTTGAAATTGTTGTGCTTGATATTCAAGTTGTTCTTTTTGAATTTTTGCACGTTCAGCATCAAGAGATGCACGAGCTAAAATACTTTGTGCGTCTGCTTGAGCATTGATATCACCTTCTTCGATAGCTCTTTTTAATCTCAGTTTTGCTTCTTCAACTTGTGATGTTGAAGCTGTTTCTATAGACTGAGCATAATGTTGATTAACGTTTGTTAAATTAGTTTCAAGCTCTTGAGTTTTATTTTGTAAACCTTCAGCATATTTTAAGGCTGCTTCTTCGCGACGTTCTGATTCACGAAGTTTGCCAACAAGTTTAGAAATTCTTTTGTTAACTTTTTCACTGTACTCTTCGTGCTCACCTTTGTCCGTTGACTTTGGTTCGTCTTCTGTTGCTTCTGGTTCAGGAGCAGCCTGTTCTTCGACTACTTCTTCCTGTTCTTCTACGGGATTTACTTTTGATTCTTCTAGTTCAATGTCAACGGAAGGCCCGCTGGTATCGATGTCGACGATCTTATCGTCTTGTATTTTTTCTGCCTCTGGCATGGTTCTTGTTCTCCATGGTTAATTATTGCAAGATGACTTACATGTGTAAGATGTCAGTCGGATCCTGTATTATAGCAAGTATTTCATCATCATTCAAGAGTCTTAAATCACCACCGTCAATTTTTAATCTTGAGCCTGCATATCGTGCAAAGATTACCCAATCACCTTTTTGACACCATGGTCCTTCAGGAAACTTAGCTGTATCTCCATACGCATCAGGGCCAGTGGCCACTACATAACCGCAAACGGTTGCTAACTGCTCTCTTTCACGTGTTTGATCCGATAAAATAACTCCACCTTTTGTACGTTCAGCACCTAAATAAGGTAAAATTAAAACCCTCCAACCAGTGGGACGAGGTAGCTTTTCAGCAATATCGCCGTCAATATTATCAGGGTCCAGGTATTTAGATTCTCTTGTTCCATATATTTCTTCTACTTTCTTTTGGTTTTTTTCTAATTCTTCAATTGTTTTTCCTTCTTCTGCAACTTTTATTTTTTCTTTTTTTCTGGCTTTCGCCATGTGCGTGGGCAATATTAAATCACTCATCGTTGTGTTCTCCTTTTTTTAAGATTTCTTTTATCTCATCTTCTATTTCTTCTAAGATACGATATTGACCAATCATAAAATTATAGTCAGCTCTTTCTGTCGTGCTACCTTGCATAACAAAATCTGTCTTCTGTTGTTTTTTGTCGCGAATGATACGAAGTATCTTATCGCTCAACCATAATCCGTCCATTACTTTATAATTCTGATCTTATTTCTTTATATTTCTTTAGTATACTACCAATGCCATCATTTGCAACCCCATCTTCAATAATCATCATACCACCGTCCATCTTACCAACACGGCCACCTCCTGCATAGACTGGAGAAAGAAAATTACCTTCGCTATCAACTGCATTATTAAATCTATCAAAAGAATAATCATCAACTCTGCCGCCTTCACTATCCTCTAAATATCTAACACCTTGCATAAAATCATTTTGTATTTGTAAATCTTCAGGAGTAAAAGAAAAATTAGAGCCTCCTGCTAAAGGAATTAAATTACCACCAGTTTTTGGTGGTCCGCCGATGCCTGGTAAAGGAATAACCGGACCAGGTAAGTTGACTCCAGGTCCCGTATAAGTTCCCCCACCTCCGCCTCCAGGGCTAGGTGTAAATACACCACCAGGTCTTGGTGTAACGGGTGGTTTTTTGACTGGTCCTCCAGTAATTGGTCCTGGACCTACAATTGGCAAAGGAATAATGGGCCCACCAGGTCTTGGTGTAATGGGTCCTGGATAAGGTGGCATAATATTAGGCGGAATAGGAAAAGGAACAGGATTTGGTTTTCCAACACCAGGACCTCCGCCTACTGGTGGTTTTTTCTTTGGATTTTTTGCTGCCATATAATCTAATTGATACGACATCATTTTGTAAGGGTCTTTTGACATTAAAGGTTTGTCTGGTCCTGTTTCAATTCCTAACAGTTCAGCATCAGTTGCGTCTCTCATAGATAATTTAAGTAAATCACGAATTGGAATTTGATTTTTTTTACTATACGGACGAGGGTCTGCTTTAGTTTCAATAGGCATAACGTTTTCTGCTGCAAAAATACTATCTTCTGGTCCACCAGGCATAAAAGCTTGACGGTAAGGAACGTCTAAAAGTTTAGCATATTGATCAGCAATAATTCCAGTTTTAACATCTGGCATTACTGCTCCAACTCCAGAATCGTAAATAATATTGTAGTCTATAGGTGGTGGTGCAGGCTGTTGACCTCCTCCGCCTCCGCCGCCTCCGCCGCCTCCAGCTCCTTCACCTGGAACACCGGGTCGTCCTCCTACGCCTACGGGATTACCTTGGCCGTCTGTTACAGTTCCTCCGCCCCATCCTACTGTTCCTGGAGGATTATCTGGTCTGCCCCCGCCTGGTCTTCCTCCTCCTGGTTTTCCTGGTTTACTGTCAGGCCTACTCATTACTGTTGTCTCCCATTAGGGTTTAAAATATTAGCAGCTGTCTTTTCTAAATTAGCAGTAATCTTTTCTGCTTTATCCATCATTTTATTTTTAGAATCTTTTTCTAATTTTTCTGCAGCAATCGCTGAACGAATAGCTAGTGCATCTTTTTGCTGATCAATTCTGTCTTCATCTGTTTCTTTTCGATCATCAGCTTTACGTTCTTCAAGTTCTAATTTTAATTGTGCTTCTTGAGCTTTACGTTCCATATCTTGTTCTCTTAATTCCAACTCTTCTTTTTTCAATTCAACAAGAGGATCTTGCGTAGAATCTTTTAAAGCATCTTCTAATTCAGTTACAAAATTATCAATTAATTCAGCTTCACGCTCTGCAACTCTGTTTTGCATTTCCATCATCATTTGTTGTTGCATCATCTGTTGTTGTTCAGGAGGCATTTGCATCATCTGTTGTTGTACTTCTGCTTGAATTTCTTCTTGAGCTTTTAGTGAAATATGTTGCATAACATGAGCTTGAATATTTGCCATTGCCATAGGATTGCTTTTAACAACTGTGCTTGTCATTAATGAAAAATGAGATGCAATATGAGCGTCATGATTCTGCCCTTGAAAAGCTTGTGCAGGCATTCCTGCCAGTAAATCTGAATTTTCAGTTGCAGGATCTTTTGGTTGTGGCTGTGGTGGTGGAGGCATAAGCGCTTCTATATTTTGCACACCCATTGCTTCATACATCCTTCTGTATGCTTCTGGTAAACTGTGCATCTCCGGTGCAGCTTGCGCAAGTTGTAATTGTTGTTGTGCAAGAGTTACCCGTTGTGTAACTGAAAATATGTTAGGGTCCGACACAGGTATAACATCGATTCTTTCATCAAAGTCTTGTGCTTTGACTGCTTGATTTCCTCCTACTACTTGATATGGATAAACGTTTGGTAGTGTTTCTGCAAACAATTGAGCCAGTAATTTAAACTCTTTACCTTGAGCCATGTGCATTCTTTTGTGAATTGCAGACATAACTTTCATGCCTCTTTCAAGAAGAGCCATAGTAGTACCAACAGGATTTACTTCGTTACCTTCACCAAGTTTCATGTCAGCAACCGCAGCAAATGATTTACCACTTTCAATAACAAAACCTAATAAATTAAATAACGTTCCTGATGGTTCTTTGTAAGGTAATGGAACTAGTGAATTACGAATGTCTCCAGCAGGGGCATCAACATCTCTAAACTCACCTGGTACTAGAGGTTGATCATCATCCCTAATTCTAAGCCCTCTTGCTTTGAAACCAGCTGGTAAATTAACAAGTGTTCCGGCATCGATAAGCTGTCGTAATATAGAGGTTGCGGTTTTTGTGAGACCACCAAGCATATGAATAAGACCAAAACCATAGAAACCAAGACCTGGCAAGAACTTGTAATGTACGAAATATTGTTTTTTAATTTTGAGTGGATCTTGTTCATTCCAGTTTCTACGTATTGATAAAATTTCCCCTGAGTTGTCTTCAATAGTTACAATGTACGGTAAACTAATTCCAGTCTCTTCGCCTGCCTCATTGGCATCTTCATAACCTGGAAGGTCAAGATCAACATGCATTTCTAATAATGTGTGAACATTATCTTTTGTATAAGCTTTTTTCTTTCCATCAATTTCATCTATCTTTTCTTTTACTTTACTGGGGTCATCATCTTTTGGATCTTCTAAGTCTATGTCACGATAGAATCCTGATACTTGAAACTTACGTAATTCATTTGACATCATTTTTACAACGTGAGTAATTCTTGCACACGTCATTAAATCAGTTGCCTCGTATGGAACAACTAAATCTTCTGATGATACAAACTTAGAAACAGGTCGTCCTAGTGTATTATCAAAATAAATTTTACGAAACGCCGAACCTGATAAGGGTAAGTGGAAAAGCATTTGATCAAGCTCGGGTTCGTATTCTTCCATGACGTGGGTTAGTTGATAATTCATAAATTCTTTAACGCGACCAGATTGTGCCTCAACTTGAGGGTTGGTCATACCCATGACTTGAGTTTTTACAGGGCCTCCCGCAGGGAATAATTCTTTGTAAGACTGTGCTTGAAATTGTGTAACTGATTCTGCTAGTAACGGATGTGATACACCTGACGCACCGGGAAATGGATTTGATCTTTCTTCATATTTCATGCCAAGTAAATCTAAACCCTCGGCATAAGTCGACGACCATTCTTCTCTTGAGTCCTTGTCGCCTTCGTACGCTTCTACTAAATCTCTTGATATAACATCCAGATCACCATCACTTAAAAAGTCTGCTAAGTTTTCAGTGTGGCCTTCTGACATTTGAACTTCTGGACCAAAGTTAATTGTAGCTCCACCATCAGCATCAAGCTGAGGGTCACCTTCCATAATATCAACTTCTTCTGCTCGCATATCGAACTTCATTTGTTCTTTAAGCGGCATCTCTCTATCTATAGCCATTCTAGCCTCTCATCATTGACATGATACCTTCTTGTGAAGGCGCTCTTGCTGTTTGTACAGCTCCTTGTGATTGTATTTCTCTCATCAATTCTTGTGGATCAGTTTGCATTGCATCAGGGTCCAACATGTCATCGTCATCATCCATATTTGCCATCATTCCTGATGTATCTAATCCTGCAATTCCAGCAGCTAAATCTTCTTCAGGTAAAGATTCTAATTTTTTTGACAAAACAACAAACTCCTCAGTTGATAAAGCTTGCTCTAGTAAAGGAATTGCTTCTTCTCCCATTTGCATAAGAAGCATTATGGAGGTGTTTATTTTTTTCTCTGGATCATCGATTGATTGAATCATGTCTACAAGTTGTAAAGAGCTATTTTCCATAACTGGAGGAGCATTCGGATCTGGATCGAAACCTGGCTCCATTGGACCAACAGCATCCGGCATATCACCACTGCCTCCAAGAGCATAATTAATTCTTCCACCATCTTTTTGTCTTACTCTGGCATCATTTTTATTTAAACCTAAAGCTTTTAAAGCAGGTGCAATTTCAAGAAAAGGTTTTCCACCATACGTACTATTAAAAGCTTCACGAGCAGATTTGCTAATCTTAGCGTTGCTTTGAAGTCCTAAAAATGTAGCGGTCATGATGATTACCCTTATAATGCTAACTCAGAATACTGTTTTTATTCTTCTACGTCAACTTTCTTTTCGCCAACTCGATCCCAAAATTCATCTAAGGCATTGTGCTCACAGTTTGCGCATTTGCATACAGCACACACTCCGTTGTTACCACAATGACACTCGTGATCGCAATTTCGGCACAACACGTGTTAGCAATTCCATTTTCGTAAAGATTTATTGATCCTAGAGTTAGGATCACGTGCAGTTTTTGAACCTGTACGTTTCTTTTTCATGCCTTTCATACGTGCGCAGAACGATTTACGTCGTTTTGCAGCTTTAGAACCTTTTTTTAACTTAGACGGCTTCGTTGTAACAGCAGTTTTTAGCTTTGAACCAGGATTTGCTCGTCTATATGACGCCACACCCTTTTTATTCAAGCCTCCTGACTTACTTTTGCCTTCTTTTCGTTGCCATGCTGGTGTTCTTGCCATGTTTTTTCCTTGTTTGTTTTATTTTTTAACCTGCTAATAGGAAAATTTTTGTAAGTTGAGGTTATCCATTCATTTCCTATTTTTGTTGGCTTCACGGTTTTCTTAAATGTTGTCTGTAATTACTCATTGAACCCCCGTTCGCAGCTTTTTTACGTTTCACAAACGTTTTTACGTTTGTTGGTTTTCCTCCAGGATTACCCGCTGCTCTTTTTCTGCTGACAGCACTCGCCTTTTGCGACTTTGTCATTCGTGTGGCTTTTGCAAGTGGTACGCACTTTGGATATTTCCTCTTTGACCCCTTGCTTCTCCCGCATGGCTGGTATTTCCCATTCTTCTTGGGTGCTCCAATGTCCACCCACTTCTCTTTGACCCATGCTCTTAAACCTTTTTTCGCCATCAGACATACTGGGTTACTTTACGACGGTTACTCATAACCGCACCACAACCTTTGGCAATCTTACCTGATGATCCACCGTTCTTAAAACCAACTCTTCCCCCGTCAGCTTTTTTATTTTTCTTACCACCTGGAGTAATTTTTCCTGAACACACACCGGACGCATACATATTAGCGTATGCTGAAGGATAGACCTTAAACTTACGCTTTGCTGCTGCTTTTCCTTTTGCACAAAGTTTTGCCATTATCTAGCGCGACCGCCTTTTTTCATAGCGAGACCACCTTTTTTCGCGTAACCCATGTTGTTTCTTACTTTCATAGGCAATTTAGCCAAACCTGGATTTTTAGTTTTATCAACTTTTTTTAAACCAACTTTGCCTCCTGGTTTCAGAGCTTGACGCCCTCCTTTAGGCCCTTGTCTTTTTCCTGGTTTATCTAAACCTAAATTTTTTATAAGAGATTTATTATTTACAATTTCTGTCTCTTTTGTAAGAACAGATTTTCCTTTTTTTGTTTTAACATCTTTGCCTTGTTTATCTTTAAGGTTTTTTTGTTTTACTATAGCTAATCCCATGTCTGTAGTTCTCCCTAATTGTGAACGGTTAATCATCGAATATAATAATAGATTATTTCTGCTCTTTCAAGCCGTAAAAATAATTATCATCATCGCCCGCTGTCCATTTGCTTTCGGTCTCTACATTGTATTCAATAGTTGATACCTTAAAGTCAGGAGTCTTTAGTTCTGAAGGACTTAGCGATTTATCATAGAATAAGCAACGATTGTTAGGCTGTGCTGCAAAGTGTCCGTTATCCAATAACAAAATGTTAAAAGACTTATGTTCCTCTGGTATTTCAGCATAGCCAGTGTTTAATATATTTTTGTCCTGATGACAGTTGTCAATGGTAAACAGATATTCCCCTGTATGCCACTTCTTAGAAGGTGATAAGTATTTTGTTTTGCAGCCAGAGATTGCTGCTTTCTCAATTACAGTCAAGCCATAATCAAATGCGTCCCACAGTTCTAGTTCTTCAAGTGGTAAATCTAATTCTGTAGGTTCAGCTACAAAAGCGGAAATCGGAAGCTTATCATAAAGCGCACCGTACTCAGGCAAATAGGTTTCAAAGTACAACGCTCTACCTTGTATTGATTTGCATGTGACCCACACACCTTCAGTAAACTCGCCGTGACCTTTTTGTAAATC
>Ga0181407_1000495_pt1 | contig 13316 bp, 24 predicted proteins | sample 30SPOviralmetaG_FD_130136 | JGI IMG/M metagenome (GOLD analysis project Ga0181407, IMG submission 130136) | Marine viral communities from the oligotrophic San Pedro Time Series (SPOT) site, San Pedro Channel, CA, USA - 30 SPOT_SRF_2012-01-26 | ecosystem: Environmental > Aquatic > Marine > Strait...
AGCAAGAGACAGGCCAAGTACCAGGTCAGATGTGCTTGTCTCGTATCCACACACTAGTTCTAAGTAGCGCCTTAGGTCAGGTGTTTCAAAGCTGCCTGAGGGAGGTATAAACATCTCAACCTGCTTGAGCAGGGATGGGACTAAAGCTGTGGCGTAGTTTTCTACTGTGACAGTACTGATATCTAAATCAGCAAAGCGATAGCTCTGATATGAGTTTGCAGTCGAGGGCGTCGGTTCGAACTGAGTCCTATTTAAAACATCAAGCCAGTCCTCCTGATTTTCCGTCATTGGAGAACGTTGTCTAGATTAATCTTAGCGAATTTTTTTTGTTCGTCCCATTGACGTTGGTGCTCAAGAATTAGAACCAATTCGCGGTATTCACGGAGCGGGTGAAAGTAGTCTTTGAATTTGATGGATTTAAACCACTGGGGTCCGTGTGTCTCTGAAAGTCGTTTTTTAGCTTTTTCCGTGTCTCCACCATAGTTTTCAGCTTCCCATATTGCCTTTGCAAGGTTCTTCTGTTGGTTTGTCATCAAGCTAAGTAGCTCATTCGTGGACAGATCTGCTATAAGCTCGCTAAACTCATGAATAAAAGGGTATTTATCAAAATGCGCCGCCACATCACTTACGCTGAGTTGCTGCTGGTGCTGATTCTCGCTCCTGTCGGCGTTTATACTGCCCAAAGTGTTTACGGGTTTGTGACAGATAGAATCAGTATAGAAATCAGAATGAAATAAAACAATGGGGAGTAAGCCAGCGCCTCCACCACCACCGACAATTGTGATGCCTACTCCTACGGCACCACAGCTGTATCGGACCTTGATTCCGCAAGAGAGCTATCAAGACGTTGCTGCTTTCGGAAAGCGCCTTGATGAGCAAATCCTTTCCTTGCAGAAAGATAGGGAGACTGAAGTCGGCACTTCTGCTGAGCTGGCGGAGCGTATGCGTGGCCGTGAGATGCAGGAGCGAGCTTCTTACGCAGCCTCGTTGCCTGGACAATTCAAGGACCCAGGAATCATGGAGGTGGCTCGCGATAATGAGGGGCGACCGATTTCTAAAGGCTCGGGTACGTTGAATTTACAGCAGGGGTCAGATGAAGCCCAAAAAGCTGCTTTAACCAACGTTGATCAAGCTAAAAAAGCTTTGCAGAAAGCTACCTCTCAGAAGGGTCAGACATCTGCATCTATTGTCGACCCAAGTGCGTTCGATCCTGAATACGCAAAACGCAAAGGCGACATCTTTAAAGTCACCATGCCTGAAGACAAAGCTTGATCTGCTTAGACGCTGCCGAAATCAAGAGCGGAAGCAGCTGTTGCTGACGCTAGACCGAAATCGATAGATTCATCGACGATTTCATTAACGAAACGCCAGTCAACTACGGATACGTTTATAGAAATTGAATAATTAGTTTCTAAAAACCTAATATCGTTTGTAATAAGAAACAGGTATTCACCAGGATCAAGCCGTGTGCTTGGATAATCTTCTAGGCGAAGATCCTCCTGGTTGTAATCAATCGAGGATTCAGGTGATACATAACCCTGGTTGTTAATAGGAAGTTCTTCTCTTCTACTGCCATCTTCGATTTTATAGAACGCTAAAAGAGTATTTCTGTTTGTATTTTGGGTGTAACTAAACTGACTAAAATTCTGTGTAAATTGAATTGATCTGGATTTGTTAATCCTGATTTTATAAAAAGTAGTAGTTTTACGTGATAGACCTCCGTGGGAACCGTTCAGTGTGATCGAGCGGAATACAGAAGAGAAATCGCCCAGATCAATAGGAGTATAAAGGCTATCTCCAGGCTCCGCAGGGAGTGGATCAGAGCCGAAGTAGGAGGTTGGGCCATAAGCAGTAGGCCCTGTACCTCCGGTAGGGTAAGCTTCAACAGTTCCAAGGTTCTCAAAGCCTGAATTATTGGGGATTGTCGTCAGAAATCTTGACATCTTCAGTCATTAATCCTGTAAAAAGACCGTTGGTCCTTCCAGACGATTGATATTTTTCTTCCATCATTATAACCCGCTCAGGATATACCCCCTCGCAAGCCTTCGTTTCAACTAGCTCGTAGTTGAGGTTATTGATCATGCAGCGAAGATCTAATTCAGCCTCCTCGAAATCAGCGTGCCAGGAAACACTCCAGGTGAGTTCACCCCCGATATTGACAAGAGCGCAATATTTTTTTTCAGGGAGGTGGTTGTTGCTGGCCACCACCATCACCTCTTTGTGTGCTGGCTTTTTTGAAGTGGCTGAAGATGTTGACATAATTCAACTGAATCGTTTCAATTTTAGACGGCTCAAGTACATCGTCAAGTCCACGTGCCTCTAGATGCAGCGGGTTGCAACAGAATTTTTTGCAGTCTTTTTTGGTATGAATTCTGTACTTACCTACAAATCCTCTACTTAGCCAAAATGCAACTCGCATTGCTGATTGCGTGGCACCAGCATGCACGGGTGAGGGGCAATAGGCGACGGATTCCGTGCCACCTTTTTTGGTCGCACCTAGCCAAGGCCAACACTCATCTGAACCGCGTACGTCAACCTGGTCCCAGAAGCGTTTAACGGTCCAATACCAGCGATAATCGAACTTGGTGACATCAACGGTGCAGCGACCCTTCTTGAGCTCATCGAGGCAATCCAGGCATTCGCCCATGTGGCCAAAGCGACCCTTATGTTCCTTGGTGCCGTGTCGGTGCCAGTGGCACTCCTTTTCATTTGTCATGTGGTAGTCGAGCTCGTAGCGACGAACCTCGTCAGGATGACTGGACGAAAGCTGCTGAAGGACTGCATCCAGCGTTTCCCAACCCTCGTTGAGGGTAAAGGGTTGGTCTTTTTTTGCAGGGAATCGAATGTGATTCCAACACGTATCTTTCTCACCCTCTGATAAGGAATCTTAAGACGCCTTGATATCTCTTTGCTTGAAAGCCACTCGTCAGCTGTGCGTATCTTTTCGACAACCTCAGGAGTGAGATAGTCGCCTTTCCTTTGATTCGTTTCCAGGCGTACGTCCGCCATTGTTCCGTAGTAATAGTGTGAGGGGTTTAAGCAGTACTTGCAATTGCATGAGTGCTTCCTGACAATCACACGATTTACTTCATCGGGAAACTTACCGACCATGGCCAATAAAAAAGGTCTGGCGTCCAAAGTTTTATAAAACAGGTGATTTCGCTTGCTGTTCACGAACCCAGAAAAAATGCTGTGCCTGGACTTGCTGATGTCCCAGCAGGCGTCCTTGCCCACCAACCTCATGAAAATTTGAAAAGCTTTTGCGAAGACCACGACGTCCGGTGGAATCAGACCGTTGCTGCGGAAGAATTTCAGGGTTTCCATTAGGGGGAAAGTCTGCAGGAGTAAACCCTAACGGCAGAGCCAAGTCATGTCAATGGATCTCGGTTTATCTACCAAAGATAGATTTAAAAGCGTCTTTTAAGTTCTTTTTATAGAGAGGGGGCCTAGGTCATTGTGCGTTCATTTTTTATCTCACAATCACCTAGACCCCTTTCCTATACGTCTAAATAAAAACCCGGTTCTAAAACTATGTTTGGTAGATAACCGGTCAAACCCTTTGTGCCGCAGTGCATTTCCGCGATGCGGACAGCGGATTTTGGCGGTCACCCTCTAGAAATTAATACTCTCGTCCAACGTTTTAGCGGGCTTGTGGTTGTAGTAGTCCTCATATACCTGAGCTAATTCCAACGCACGATCAATGCATGAGTCGTAAGTACACAAACCGCCTGATGGAGAACATGTTCTGTATTCCTTGCTATTGAACTCTTGATGCATCAACATAACAGTCGAACCTTTCGGGAAAGTTTTGATGAGTTCCATCGATCTGCTAGTCAGTGTTACTATTGTATAAAGGATATTTTTGTACGTTTAGGTAAATGCTCCCTTTTGTTATGCCAGCTTTGTACGGAGCAAAAGCTATTTCTACGGGATTAGCAGCTTTAGGGCTGGGTGCAACTTTTTTACCACCTGCAATTGACTTTGCTAAAAATTATGCAAAGAAGGGCCGTACAAAAGGTCAATCACGTATGAGTCAATTCGGAGGCACTGATTTCACAGTGTTACCAGGCGGAAGTAATTTTGAAGAGGGTGTGCGTCCAGGAGATATTGATAGGCAAAAGATCAAAACAAAACCTCCCACCAGTGAAGAGCCTTTACCGTCTCAATTTGATAATACTCTCGAAGGTCAGTATCAACGTTACTTCCAAACTCCTGAGTTTAATAATGTATTCGGTGCAGGATCAAGAGGTAAGGGAGCGCCGAAAGATGCATCTGCAATGCAGCAACTAGGGAATCAGCTCCGGGCACCTGAGACAGATACCAACATTGCATCGATGTATGCATCACAAGAGGCTTTGGGCCGTGTTAATCAGGATGCAATCCAGAATTTGTATGCGGGAGATACAAAAATGCAGGCTTGGGCCGAGGCGAATCCAATGCTCGCTCAACGTGAGTATTTAAAAGCTGAGAAACGTAGGGCTTCTGAAATTAGCAATGAAAGAGAAAGAGTGCAGCTAGACAATCCTATGGGGGAGGATGCTTATAATCTTATTGTGAAACAATTACTAAATAAAGCAGCTGCAAAATGATGTACAACCCTGCAGGATTTGACTCACAGGGTCTTGATATGAACGATGAACTTGGTGATCCACGTCGCCAGGAGAAGCTACCAGGTGGTTATGCTACACAAGGCCAGGCTGTCAGTGCTCCTTACGCTGAGGCCAATATCAAGGCAGCTGAAAAAACCAACCCTATGAACGCTGTTTCGCAGGAGCCTGGCAAGATGTTTCTTGCCGGTTATATTCAAAACGCTTTAAGAGGCTAATCATGTTTGATTCAGGTTTACCAAGCTATTTCTTCCAATCAGGGGGAAGCAATGGGGAGGAGGAAGGAAGTCCTGAAAGGAATTTTCTTGAAAGTTTTGCTGCTGATCGTTTTTTCAAAGAGAAGGGTGATTATGAAAATAGGATGAGAAGCCAACAACGTAAGACTGATCTTTTAGATCCAATGTTAGGTGGTATGAATAATTTATTTGCGAGTGGTAATCCTGGAGCAGCCTTGTCTACAGGCCTTACAGGAATAGCTGCTCAGGGTATCGGCAATTTAGCGCGTGATCTTTTTCGTTAATTATGGGTGACAACGATTTTCCGATGACAATGGCCAATGGTCCGATGAGTTTCTTGCAGACTTATGTAAAAGGTATGCAGAACTACCAGCAAGCTGGTACTGGCATTCCAGATTTAGAGTTGCAAAATCGGTACTCACAGGAGCGTGGGGGGCCACTAATGCAGGAGATGATTGCAGGGGTGCCTGGTTTTGGGAGTAGAAAGATTCCCTATGGTGAATCCCCGTACCGTAAACCAGTTTTACCAGGTGAGAAGAGTCCGGAAGAAAATATTCCTTTTATACCAATACCCAGGGCCTAAACTCGTCAATTTCAGGTCTTATCGTTGTAAGGATGCCAGCTTAGTTTTCAGCATCCATGGTGAAAATGCAGTCCATATAGGCCCGATAAAAACCGTTTTTGAGTATGTATAGATCTTCCTGCTCGGACGGATGTCCCCCAGGCCAATTTTTATGGGCGTCAATTAGCAGGTTAAGTAAAACTTTTACCGCCCAACCATTCAATTTTATGTTGACCTCGTGTTTTTCAAAGGTCATTACTCACGCTTTTTAAGTACAGAGAGAGGCGCGATTTCCTGAATTGGGTCCTTTTTCCCTTCAGTAATCGCTATAGCTCTCACATAGTAGTCGTTGTTAGTAGCGCCTAATTCTTCAAGATGCTTTGCGATCTTCTCCCAGTTCTCCTTCTGATGTTTGTCCATTTGCCTCCTGATGGCGGTTTTCTGGGAGCACGGTTGGAGCGTTTCTAAATTTCTGATCAGAGTTGCGAAGAGCAATGCCTTTCAGATAAGGCTTACCGAACTTAGTGAAACCAGTGACAGTGTCGCGACCAAGTTGGTTCTTGGTGCAATCGAGGAGGAGGGCGATGAATCGCTTCTGACCAACAGGTTTCGATCCCGTATCTTCACAATAGGATGCGTAACTTGCGTATAAATGAAAGTTACTGTTGCAATACCGTTCCTGTGCATCTTTTGCTGCTGGAATTTTTTTACCAACAGGAGTTACAGCTTTTTCATCGAGCACAGCTTCGGACTGGAGCCATTCCACGAGATTATTGCTGTTGAGCATAATTTCATTGCGAACACGCTTCAAAGACGGGACCTTCTCGTAAGTGTCAAGCAAGTACTGACGCATTTCATCGTCGGTCATTTGAAGAACCCAGTTCACTAAACCAGGTATGCAATCCTTCCATAAGCCTTTTACGATCCCGTTATCGACCTTGATCATCTCCTTTGCTTCGGAGTTCTTGTTGTAGAGGGATCGATTGAATTCTACAGTCAGGCGGCGACGGGTTAGTCCAGAGGTGTTGTCGGTAGTTTGGATTGGTTCATTGGCGCAGACCATGACCATTCCGGTATAAACAAATGGTTCGCCCACATTTTTATTTTTTTCCTCAAAACGAAGGTTATCGCCGCCGGTCAGGGCTTTGAAGATCTGTGCAGATCCTCCATAACGTTCCGAGTCATTGATCAAGGTGAGACGTTTGCCCTTAATCGATGCAACTTCAAAGCGGGATTGCTCAAGTTGGTTAAGCGTCGTACTGGCGTAATTACGAGCGCCAACTAAGGCACAGCAGAGGTTTGCAAAGGTAGATTTGCCTCTTCCGCCGGGACCAATGAGCTCGAGAAATCTTTGAATCTCGTGACCTTGACCGACAAGACAGGATTTCAGCCATGCACGAAGCACTTGAACACGGTCATTGTCTCCGTACTGAGTGCGTAGAAGCCAGTCAATGATTGGTCCTGGGCTTGCGTAAGGGTCATAGTCAAAGTCCAGACCCCAGGTGATGTAATGCTCAGGGCTATGTTCTAAAAATTCTCCTGATGAGACCTCAAGCACACCGTTTGTAAAGGCCAAACGATCGTCATCGTCATCCCAATATGTGTGGCTTATGTAAGCCTGGGTCAGGCTGACCACATCATTCAGCAGGGTGTTGTTGAAGCCACCGGGGAGGGGAATCCGCTCTCGTACAAACAGATCTTGGATAAAGTGCTTGTACTCATGCTTGTATTCTTCACGTCTCCAGACGCCTTTATTTTGCTGGTAAAACATGAACACTTCGTATCGCGGATCGAAGCGCCAGCCGCACTGAATTACCATTTCGGTAGCGTATTCCGCAAGTTCAGAGCTAGGGGGGTTTTTGGGGCGACGCTCTCTCTTCTTGCGCTCCTCGATTTCATCGCGCATACCTCTGTCAGGGAAGCCAATGATGCTTTCTAGAATTTGTTCTGCTACGTCGTGTTCGCCCATACGTTCGCTTTTATCAGAGAAGAATTCTTGTGCTTTCTTGACGAGAGTCTCTGGTGACTCAACGACATAATTGCCAAGTTCGATATATCCATCTTCCTTCGCCTTAGCCCTGAGAGAGTGCAATCCACGCGACCCCTCGGGAGTTGGTCCACCAGGAACTCTTTCAAAAGATCGCCACTTCTGTTCGCAGACACCGTTTTCAAAGTTCGGTGCTTTTTCAGACCATGCGATCCAGTCTTCAATGAGGCGATCATCGACTTGGTGCAGACACATTCCTACAGCAAGCCATTCCTCATAATCGGCAGCACGTTCAATACTGAGGTGATCGAGGTAGATTCTTGCCTCAGCAATAGATTCTTCCTGGTGATAAGTTGATCCTTCCTCGTACGTCAGATTGACGCTTTGCGTGCATATCCCGCTCGTGACAGGTTTGCGATACTTATTGATAGGGAATGCCTTTTGGATCTCGTTGTAGAGCCATTCAGGCAGCTCAGGAGGGTTCTTAGCGAACTCAAACCCACCATGAGTTGTTGTGTAATAGCCCTCTGTTTCAGGGTGGGCACCCATAAGGGCACCTTGACGAGACCTAAAAAGGATCTCGAACGATGGCACACCGATTTTGATCGTGGCCTTGTCTGGGATAAGACCAATTTTTGAGTTTGGGACGCTGTAAAGCATCCGCTGGCGCCCCTCTTTGCCTGAGGAAATTGTCAGCGTGTTGGGAAATATTGCATCTAAAGGTCCACCTGCCCGCTCTTCGAGCACAGGAATTGCGTCAGGTCCATCGATATCAACCCAAACCAGACCTCCTTGATTCGACCACTGTCCGGACATAAGTCCGACTCCGGTGGCGCGTCCTTCTTCTAATTCACTACGAATTTGGTCAACTGAGAAAGGCGTAGAGGTCCAGCCAGGTGTATAAGCTCTCTTCTCCCGCAAAGGCGTCAAAGCCCAATCTTGCGGGATAAAATCAAGATTAATTTCCCCCGGAGCGGTGTGTCGATCGGGGCGATTTTGCTCAGGAGCGGCGCTGGTCACTAGTTATATTCCGTGGTTTTGGATGCTCCGGACAAAGGTTAGTCAGTCAAGACAGTTCTGAAAACTGGTTATCCGAAAGTTTTCCAGTTTCCGTGTAGGTTTACATTAATTCAAATAAGTCAGCATAAGCATTGACAAAAAAAATTTTTAAGTTAGTCCTAATCTTCTGCTGCATCCATTTCTAGTTCTGCTGCTTTCTGAGCAGGGAGAATCTCTGAGTAATACTTCTCGACTGTGTCAAGCCACTTCTGTTTGTACTTCTCGATTGTGCCTGCTTGGATTGCGAAAACTTGCACTATTTCTCGCGTCGACACGAAGGTCATAAACAGTTCAGGTTTGATGTTGACTGTGTGTTCGAGTCCAAAGGCGTAAGCGGCTAGCTGTAGTTGACATTTTTGGTATTTCATAAAGCCGGCCCGTCGCATGCCGTACTGATTTTTTGGCGTCTCAGGACCAGGCCATTTTGAGTAGTAGGGGCCATTGCTGGTTTTCAGATCACCAAGAACAATCTTTCCTTTGTACTCAGCCACGATGTCAGGAGCACCTGCCCAGCCCCATTTTTGTTCTTCATTGACACCGGGATGCCACACCCGTGAGATACCATCACCACCCATTGTCCAGCCAAAATCACCAGCCTTTGCAGGGTTTTCAGCCCAGATGACATTCTCCAACTTCTCAAGATTTTGGGGTAGACCATCCCAGAAAGAGGAGATCTCAGGATCATCGATTACAGGGTCACGTTCTATCCCAAGCAAAAATTCCTCCATCAAGGAGTGTACTTTCGTGCCACGAGCAGCAGCAGCCTCTCTGCCACCTGGATTTTTCTTAGCCCAGCGCTCAAGTGCAGCTTTATTTCCACCAGTGGCCGACAGGATTGTCGTTACTGAAGGTAGAGCCCCATACGGTGTTTTGTAATGACGCGACCCATTAATGGTTAGGCGGGTATCACCGTCAGACCGATAATTAAACAACTCACTGTTGCAGTTGTGAGGACAATACGGCTACTAAATCTTCGTCCGTATCTCAGTAGTGATCGGTTTCGGGAGGCTTTTCTTGAAAGCAATCTTCGATGTTAGCTTGAAACTGCATCGATTGGAACTTACTTACGTGCTTTTGAATCCTCGAATGAATATCAAAAGCCGATTTGATTGCATCTTCAGGGCTGATCATCAGCTTGCTATTCGCCAATAATCCAGCTGTCAGAATGGTTATGGCCTGTTCTTGTGGATTTGTGGTGAACGCACGGAGAGATTTGCCGTTATCGGTAAACGATGACAGCAGAAAGTTAATGATCTCCAGATTTCTTTCACTATTAGGTTGTTCGGTCATGCCTGATCCTCCAGGTCTTTGACCTCGTAAAGGGTGATGGTTTGCCTTTTGATGACAGGGACAAGAATCCCCTCATCTTTAAGAGCTTGGATGCGGCGTTGGATGGTGCGGTGGTTACGACCGAACTTTTTGACCACTTCAGTAACAGGGATCAATACGAAGTACGACCCGCCATAATTAGTTGCGATCTCCAGGAGATACTCATGAATGCCCATTGCTAAGTCATCCATGAGGTCAGTCATTACCGGACGCACCACTTTTACTGCCTAATTTAATCTAGGTTTGATTCTACGGGACTCTTACTCTCTTCGCTAATAGCGTCTTTGTGCTTTGCTAGGTACTTTGTGACCCCAGACTTTGCTGTCTGTAGATCCATTGTCCAGCACATTTCCCAAGCATGCACTTTGCTGGGAAATTTATAGAGAATGTGGCCGGTGTTCCCATGTTTAAGAGACTTGATCTCATATCCTTCGTGGATTATTGAGTCAAGGATCTCCGACTTTTCGCCGCGATACTTAAATTTTTTAGCTTGCCTCATTATTGAGGGTGCAACAACGGTACAAGCTTAATTACCCTAATCCTGAATCACTCAAACATTGCATTAAGTGCTTGCTTCTGAATAGATGCACGGAGCTGCCGCCCTTTGTCAGGGGCGAGATGCATAGAGCTGACTATTGCGCAAGCACTAAAGCCGTCTTCTGTCAGACAAACGCGCACTCTGCCATCCTCAAGCGTGTTCATCTCGAGATTGTACCCATTGGTCATAGTTACTTACTTGTTCCTCAAGTTCAATCAGCCTTTTATGGTAAAGGTTGCTGACCCAAGAGAGTTCTTTTCGTTGTGTTTTAGCTGCTGCCTCGATCATGTCGAGGTAGGACTGACGTTTGTTTTTGTTCATTACTTAACAATTTTAACTAGAAGAAATTCTTCAGTCCTAGTTTCGAACCACTCCAATAAATCATTATCTTTCCAACCAAGTTGTCCAAGAAGGTCTTCAGGAATGTCGAACCTTCCTTCGATGTCGAGGGAGAAGTTCCATTTTTTTCTGAAGTCTTTGTCGAAGTCATACTCATCCTTAATCCTGGCCTCGTAGGTGCCCGCTGAAAGTTTTGTGCAGTGTAGGTACGGCAACTGATTCGATGCGCGACAGTCGTAGGTTATCGGCTATTTCGGTCAGGTCAAGAGGCCTCACACGCCTTTTTGTAAACGTTTACGATAGCCATATGAGAGCGAGACTCTCCTGACAAGCTGTGCTTCATCTGGTGCCACTGAAGGATTATCCATAAGTACTTGACGCAACTCCTCTTTATCTGCATATATGTCTTCTCTCTTTTTAAGTACGTCACCGTCGCGAATCGTTTCCACAACGATTGTTTTTTTAATACCAAATTTTTGCCGTTCAGCTTCACTCCATTTATCAAAGTTGTCTTTAACTTTTGGCAGAACATTTTTAATAGTTGCTTGATACTTAAGACCAGTAGGTTTCGCACTTATTAATTGAGTCTGATAGGCTGCCTTAATGATGTTGATAACATTTTGGCGCTTCGATTTCCAGTAGTCAACAGTGCCTCGAAGCTCATCCATCTCCTTAGTAAACTGATGAATGCAGTTGTCGCATTCTTTGATCACGCCGATTATCGCGTCAAACTTGTAAGCTTCACGGCTTTTTAAGTCACGCCAAAGCATAGCTAGCTCCTGCTTCTCCTCGTCATCGGTATTAGGAAGGTCAATCAGCTCCTCGATCATTTTCTGCTCTTGCAGGATCTCTTGGTAACTTTTTGGATCAGCCATGGATCAGTTTTTTGAGGGAGTGGTAGTTTTTCTCTTCTTCAAAATAAAGAGAGAAAAGATAGCGTGGACCGTCGAGGTTGATTACGGTGTGTTCTACCTGATTATTAAACAAATAAAAAGTATCTGGTTCATACTTGAGCTCAATGACGTCTTTGTTGAGTTGGTCTCGTTGAGTTCCAAATAGTGTGTGACTGTTGTTATCGATGCTGTAAAGAAGGTTGACACAGGACTCGCGCTTTTCATCCACATGCCAGTCGTAGACTGTCATACGCTCTATACGGAGCAGTCCCAACCGATTAATCCGCCAGACTTGATCTAATTTCTTGAGAGCAGGCTCAATGTCAATAAATTCCAGCGGGATCGGAAAGGCTTGAAACGAAAAATGTTCTTGCCAATCTGGTTTTTCGTTGATCAACCATTTGATGTAAGCAGGAATCTCGACCGCTTTTTCCTTCAGGGGTGTGAAGCAGTCTTTCGGAGTCATTTTCCTTGACCGCGATAAGGCTTTTGTCCCCGTACTTTGAAAGAGCCACGCTTGCGACGCCCGTGACCGATCGACGTTTTCTTAGGAGTCGCTTCGATCGTTTGACTGTTGTTGAACGACTTCCGGGCTGCCATGGAGTTAAAAAAGATATTCAGATGATAGTCACCATCTGCCGTCTGTCAATAGAAAAGATTTTATAAAGATGATGTAAGCTCTTGCACTTAACATATTGCACCCATTGTTAGAATTATCAATATGTAAAAAGCTAAATGTCTGAAGAGTTTGCGATCATCGAAATCCCGTTCGAGGAGTTAGATATTTCAAAAACTATGGAAGATGAGTTTCTAGAGGCGCGTATAAACAAAGAGATTGATGCAGCAACAAACATAGAAGAGTTACGTGAGGCTGCAAAGAAGCTTGTGAAAATTGCTACTGCAAGACAAGCTGCAATTCGTGGTTTATGTAAGCGTCTTGTTCAATACGAAACAATGGCTTTACAAGGATTTCTTAATGATGAGACTACCTAAATACGCAAAGTAGTACAGCAAGATTTAATCCAAGGCAAAAAAAACGAGGGTGCTATCCCTCGCTTATGCCTGTCTTAAAGACAGCCTGAACTTCTTAGATTTGGACCACATTTGTTGACGGGGACCTACCACAGTCCCCGCACAGTATGTAAGAGAATCTGTTAAAGATTCCAAATAAACTTTACTTCAGCCCACCCTCAATGGCTCCTGTCTCATCTCTAGCAGACAGCATGGCACGAATGCCACCGGACCCTTCAGGAACAGGAAGTGTGAGGTTGCTCAAGTCAACACCAGGCGCGATGGCATTGATACCAATCTCCTTCTCGCACTGCTTGAAGAATTTGGCGCAGTAAACCTCCATTGTTACGGTTTGGTGTACGTCCTCGATGTAATCGATGTCGTCTCCTTTTGCTGGGAAGAACTCCTCAAGGTTTTTAGCGGTGGGCTCTTTCCAGGTCTTGGGTACTGCAATTGCAGACTTCTGCTTCTCGCCGTACATCACAGTCCCAAAAGTGGGAGTGAAGATGGCAGCAGCAGCCTGTTTGGGATCAAATCCTGTGGCGCTCTTCAGGTTGTACTTGTCACTGAAAGCACCCTCGAGCTGCTCAAGGAAACGTCCATATGCAGTGACGAACTCACGAGATGCACCCCCGTGCAGTGAAAGAATCAACGGTTTTTTGTGTGCAGCAACACCTTCCTCGTTCACGAGGTACATCAGGATCAAGCGGCGACGCTTGTACGGGCAAGGCTGACCAGGATTCTTCTCCTCCCAA
>Ga0181407_1000501_pt1 | contig 13267 bp, 8 predicted proteins | sample 30SPOviralmetaG_FD_130136 | JGI IMG/M metagenome (GOLD analysis project Ga0181407, IMG submission 130136) | Marine viral communities from the oligotrophic San Pedro Time Series (SPOT) site, San Pedro Channel, CA, USA - 30 SPOT_SRF_2012-01-26 | ecosystem: Environmental > Aquatic > Marine > Strait...
AAGGTATTACTATGTTTAACTCAGAAGATATAGACCAATGTAGAGATATAAACAGAGTTATTGGGCAGGTACCTGCAGGAACACATTTAATTGCAGGACTTGACCCAGCATCTACAGGATTTCAGGCTTGTGTCTTATGGGCTGCTAATCCAGATACAGGAGAAATGTTTTTAGTAGATATAGAAAATGAACAAGGTGGAGGTGTTATACAAGCTCGTAAGTCTATAAAGAAATGGCACGATAAGTATGGACTATCTCATTGGGTTATTGAAGAGAATGGTTTTCAGAAAGCTATTAGACAAGATACAGAGTTAAAAGATTACTGTGGTAGAAATGGTATTCACTTAGAAGGTCATCAGACACAGAAAAACAAATACGACCCTATTTATGGTGTAGGAAGTATGCAACAGTTGTTTGAACAAAAACTAATAAACTTACCTTATGGTGACACAGAAAGCGAAACAAAGAGTAATATATATCGTAGACAGCTAATTTATTTTTCAACTGGTGCTAGTAAGCAATCTGGTAGAAATAATAAGTCAGATGTTGTTATGGCTTCTTGGTTTCCAATGAAAGTTATAAGAAGAATGCAAAAAGAAAGATTAGCAGAAGTAGGATTAGATTATGAACCAAGTTTCGGAGAATGGGATATAACAGATATGAACGAAAGTCCTTGGAGTTAGTATGACACCTGAACAGATACAACACGCAATAACACAGTTACATTTTGATAATCAAAGTGCATACTCTACTAGAGGTCGTGTTCGTGCAATTATGAATGGTGGCCCTGATGGTATTCAGGCTTTACTTGGTGATAACCTTAAAGGTTTCCAAGACTGGCAAGTACCTGTACCAAACCTTATGATGTCAGGACTAGAACACTTGGCACAAAAGATTGGTCGTATTCCTAACTTAAAAGTAGATGTACCTAATGGTAAAGACTCCGATAGAGCAAGACAGAAAGCTGAAAAGGTTGGAAGGATTGTTAATGCGTATGATGAGGTACAGAAACTAGATTTACAAATGCCACAAGTAGGTAGATGGCTACCTGGTTATGGTTTTTCTGTGTGGGTAATTAGAGAAAAGAGAGATGCTAATGGAACACCATATCCTTGTGCAGAACTTCGTGACCCATACAATTGTTTTCCAGGTTACTTCGGTGCAGATCAGCAACCTAAAGATATGGCTATTGTTCGTAGAGTTCCTAAAGAAGCTCTAGCTAGAACATATCCTAAATATGCAAATCAAATATTAAATAAAGATGCTTATAACACAGATTTCCTAGGTGTAGGTAATGCCTATGCTTCTGCATATACAGACCAGTACAATGGCTCTTGGGCTAACAGTAATGGTGATGGCGACTTAATAGCAGAGTATTACAACTTAGAGGGAACTTATATTTTCCATATGACCTCTGCAACTATTCTTGACTTCATACCAAATCCACTAGATAGTGGACCTGCCTTTGTCATAGGTAAGAAATTTAGCTTTGACAGATTGCAAGGACAGTATGACCAGATCATAGGACTTATGGCTTCTATGGCAAAGATTAATGTGATGTCAATAATAGCAATGGAAGATGCAGTGTTTACAGAAACAAACATCTCTGGAGAGATAGAATCAGGACAATATCGTAAAGGTAGATTTGCTGTGAACTATTTAGCTCCAGGTACACAGGTTTCTAAACCAGCATCTAATGTTCCTTATCAGATTTTCCAACAGATAGATAGAATAGAACGACAACTTCGTGTTGGTGGTTCATATCCTACAACTGATGATTCACAATCACCACTAGCTTTTGCTACTGGTAGAGGACTTGAAGAGTTAGGTGCATCTATGTCACTTATGATTAGAGAGTATCACACAGTTATGTCTGATGCTATAGAGATGATTGACTCTAAGAGATTAGAGTGGGATGCAAAAATGTATGGAGGAGAATCTAAATCACTATCTGGTTATATGGATAATACTTTCTATTCAGAAACATACGATCCAGCAAAAGATATTAGTTCTTATAAGACACGAAGAGTGTATGGAGCTATGGCTGGATATGATGAACCACAGAAGATAGTTACAGGGCTGCAATTACTTCAAGCTGGTATTATTGATAGACAAACTTTACAAGAGAACCTAGATGGTTTAGATAACCTTGTCAGAGTTAACGATAGAATTACAAAAGAAAAAGCAGACAGTGTATTGTTTGATACATTGTTAGCACAAGCACAAGGTGGTGACCCTAAAGCAACTATGGCTGTTGTGCAGATAAGAAAGAATCCAGATGATATGCAAAATATCTTAGATAAGTTCTTTACAGCAGAAGAGCCAGAGATACCACAACCTGAACAAGAATTGCTTGGAGGAGGTGCCTTGCCACCACAAGGTCCTCCACCAGGCATAGCAGAATTATTAGGTGGATTAGGAGGATAATGTCTATAAATAAAAAGTTTGAAGATATAGTAGATTTCTGTCTAATTGATGTTGATGAGTTAGGTGATGACATAATTTTAGAAGAAGATGTATTTAAGCCAAGAGGCAAGATGTACATTGACCAACTACCTCCTTTAGTATTTCCATTTGGCTATATGGTTATAAGTTCAGCGTTTCAGTTTTTTGAAGAAGAAGAAGAGGATGAAGATGGCTAGACCAAAAAAGAAAAATAGATTACCAGAAAAAAATGAAACAACTGGTTCATCTTATTCTATAGGTAGAAATCCTGGTGGTGCGATTCGTGGATTGACACAAGGAGCAACTTATGGTGAAGGTCAACAAATAAAGGAACAAGCATCAGCATTTGGTATGCCTAAAACACAAGGAGTATCAACCCAACAAGTTGCTCCGAAACCTATGCCTCAAATGGATGTATTTGCAGAAACTAAAAGACCGAACGAACCTGTTACATCTGGATTGCCTTTTGGACCTGGTGTTTCTCCTGTGTCACAAGAAACAGGCATAGAAGATGTTAAAAAATTTATTTACGATAGTTGGTTAGCAACTGGAGATGATAGCTTACTAGAGTATTTGTAATGTTGTACAATGATTTCTCTGAAGAAAAAGCTGATAAACTAAGCAAAATAAATCAAACAAGTTTTGCAACACCTGAATCAGTTATGGTTCAACTATCTAAAAATAATGCTGATGATTCTATTGTTGACAAGATGAATGTATTTTTTAGTAGAGATAAAGAAGGACCTTTTGAAAGATTAAAAAACTCTTTAGCAAAACAATCAGGTATTAATCCAGATACTGTTTCTAGTCTTAGAGAACTATATACAAAAAAAACATTTATGGGTTTGAGGTCTGTTTGGGAAGATACATTTCCACGAGTGGGTAGAGCAATAGCTTTAAAACAACAAGGAGTAGATAATCCTTGGCAAAAAGCAGATGTAAGTCCTTACAAAATTTGGGATGCTAAAAGAGAAAAAGGTGAAGTTATAGATTTTGGTACTGCTATTTTTGGTGACACAAATCCTGAAGATACTAAACAATATAAAGAACTTATAGACAATGGTGCAAGTCCAGAGTTTGCAAGGCAAACAGTTTTAAAAACAAAAGGTGAAAATATTTGGACTTTAATTGAAGAAGAGTCAAGAAAAGTTGATATGCCTGAAGAAGTAGCTCGTGAACTAAAAGCAAGAGGAAAAGGAACACAAGCTACATTTGGTAGAGTTGTTTGGCAATTACCTCCTTTAAATTTTATAGCAGGTCCAGATGATAGAGCATACGATTTTTGGACAGGTGTTGTTGATTTAGGAGCAAACATATTTGATCCAACTTTTATAGTTGGTAAAGTAGCTAAAACTGTTAAAGGTGGAACTAAAATGTTAGCTTTATCAGATGAAGCAGCTGCAAGTGTTGGTTTATTAAATGGTTATGTTAGAAAATCATTTAGTAAGCGAACAGTAAAAGATGTTATTAATAGTCCTTCTGGAGATAACATAGCTGAATTTTTATTAAAAAATAAAGATAAACCAGCAACTATTCTTGAACAATCTAATTTTAAATTTGTTAACAAATACATAATGACTGATGAACAACTTGCTAGTAATACGACTAAATTTATGAATGATTTGAAAAATATAACTGAAGAAGGTCAATCAGGTATTTTAAAAGTTAAAGAATTATTAATGGAAAATGCTAATGTCTTAGCTGCATCAACAGAAGGTATGATACCAGAGATACAAAAAGTTGGTAGGTTTTCTCAATTTTTAGATACATACTTTGGTGCTGGTTATCAAACAAAATTAAAAGCTAACAATCCAGATCAATTAATAGTTAATTACACAAAATTCTTAAAAAGTATAGACCCAAAGTCTAACCTACTTGGTTTTGATAGAAACCAAAGACTTACACAATTACTAGATAAATTAGATGCAACCAAAACTAAAGACCCATTCCTTAGAGGAAATATCATTGTTAATGCAGTTATTGAAGATATGGGTTCATTAAGAAAAATAGTTGATGAAAGTTTTGAAACTTCTAAAACATTAAGTACTAATGGAAAAATAAGAGCCCAAGCCTTGTCAAAATCTGTGTTTACTAATCTAACAAAATATGTAGGTGAAGTTTCTGATGATATGGGAAAAAACAAATCTCTTTATACAAATCTAAGTGAGTTACCAAATGAAATGAAAATTCTGTGGGGAGATGAGCTTACAAAACTAGGTTGGTCAACTGAAGATATAAATAAAGGATTTAATACATTTGCAAATCAACCAATTTTAGAATCAACATTAACAAGAGATATACGCTTACCTGATGTATCAGAAGTAGTTAAGTTAGTTAATACATTAGATAAAAGTATGAAAGGACAGTTTTTAAAAGCTGCTGACATAGTTGGATCAAAAGGCATTGATTCTGTTATGGATTTTTATGTAGGTAAAGTATTTAAACCTATTGCTTTGTTAAGACCTGCTTGGACTGTACGAGTTATTGCAGAAGAACAGTTAAGAGCATTAGCTGATGGTGTACTTGGTATTAGAGATAACTATCTCAATCCAATGAGCATATTAGGAAGAATGGGTTTAATTGATGTTAGACCATCTGCTGCACGATCTGGTTGGTTAAACAATGGTGTTTTTGAAGCTGGTATTGGAGAGGCAGAATCAAGAGCCTTTGACAATTTAACTGGTAATACTATTAGACAAAAAGTAGATTGGGAAGTTGTTCAAAGAGAAGCAACAGACATAATACAACAAACTGGTGTAGGAAATCCTAATACTAAAAATTGGAATGAAGGTCAGTACAGAGTAATTAATAATTATTTAGATAGTAAATTAACACAAGCAATAGCAAAAATAAAGTTACAAGGTTCAGATATTGAATCTGCTAGGAGGTCAATAGCTACTGAACAACTTATTGATGATATGTTGACAGAAGGTAATGAATTTAGAGAAGCAATGCTTTCTATATCTACCAGCACTAACCAAGAGAATGTCTTGCAAGTATTGCAAACTACGACAGACAGAACTGTAATTAGACAATTCTTAGATACATTAAGTGAAGCTGTTACAGCTGATTTATCTAAAGATGGAAACATTACAGCTGAAATGTGGGAACTTTTAGCGACTGGTAAATTTAAAAATGCAGCAGGTGAAACAATAGATATAAAACAAATTGCAAGAGGATCTGCAACTAAAGCTGAAAAAGCATTATTTGATGCTGGTGAATTAAGTGCAAAAAGACAAAGAGAAATTGCTAAAACAAATGAACAAAATATGAATAAAGCTATCAAAGAATATGTTAATAAATTTGGAGATAGTTTGACTATTGATGTAAAACACAGAACTAAACCCATAACACTAGATTCAAAATTTTATGATAAATTTGTTAACTATGGTATGGAATGGTTGATGACAAGACCTACAAACAATATGTCACGAATACCTGTTTTTAAATCTACTTATTGGAATAAATCAGCAGAACTTATTTCTATCAGTTCTGAAGCAGTAAAAGATAAAATTTTAAAAGGTGCTGCTGATGCTGGTATAAACAAAAGACAAATAGAAAGATGGAGAAAAATAGTTTCAGCTGGTGATGAAGGAATTGATGACCCAGAGTTAATTGAACAATTAGCTAAAGGTTCAGCTGTACAAAAAACAAAAGATTTGTTGTATGACATCACAGAAAGTCGTAGATTTTGGGATGTAGCAAGATGGGTATTCCCATTCGGTAATGCGTATCAAGAGGTATTAACAACTTGGACTAAATTATTAGGTTCAAACCCTGCTGTTGCATCAAGAGCTTCAACAGTATGGTCTGGTTCAACTCAACCAACAGATGAATTTACTGACACAGGAAAAGGTTTTTTCTTTGAAAATCCTACTAATGGTTCTGTTGTGTTTAATTATCCTGGACAAAAATTAGCACGAGATTGGATGTTTGGAGAAGCAGAAAATAATCTTAATGTAAATGTGAACTTACCAGTGTACGCACAAAGTCTTAACATAGCAGCAACTGTTTTACCTGGTGTGGGTCCTACTTTACGAATACCAGCAGCTTACTTCTTTCAAAATTTTCCAGAAGAAAGTTTTGCAAACAAAATTATATTTGGTGATTTTGCTGCACCTGATTTAAGTGTTGAAGGTGAACTTACTAAAGCTCTTGGTTTAAAACCTGCTTGGTTTGATAAATTTCTAAAGTTAGTATATAACAAAGAAGAAAACTCACAAGGAGTATTTGCTAATACAGTAATGGACACCTACGAAGCCTTGCTTTATGCAGGTCTTATTGATGACAGCACTGAAAAAAGTTTTAAAGAAGGTATGGATTTAGCTGTTGATAAAGCAAAAGGTCTTTTTGCAATTAGAGTTGTTTCTCAATTCTTAGGACCATCAGGAGTTTCAAGCCCTATTTATGATATTACTGATAAAAACGGAAATGTATTTATGTTAGAAACATTAGCTGATGAATACAGAAGTATTAAAATTTCTAACAATTATGATGATACAGTTGCTACACAGAAATTTTTACAAAAGTTTGGATTCAATCCTTTAGCTTTAACAGTATCTAAAACTGTATCTATAGAAAAATTTCCTGTAACAGGAGAAGGATATGATTGGTATAAAGAAAACAAAGATTTATACGAAGAATATCCTTATGTTGCTTGGTATCTTGAACCACCAGTTTCTTATGCAGAGTTCTCATATCCAGCATATCGTGAAGGCATAGAACAAAACAAAAGAGTTTACAGAACACCAGAACAATTTGCCATTGCTAAAAATAAATTGTTAGGTGCAGTCGCTATGGACCAATACGAAAGAGAAGTAGGTATTGCAGGTAATAATACAGAAGCTGCGAAAACTATAAGAGATAAATACAAGAAACAACTTATGGATCAGTATTGGGGATATGGTCAACCAGGTATAGTAGGCTCTCCAACACAACCATCAACTGATATGCAGATAGAACAGTTACAAAAAATGGTTAATGACCCAGAATTGCAAGATAATGAACAAGTAAAAAGCATTAAATTATATTTAGAACAAAGACAAAATTTAATTAATATTACAAAAGCAACACAGGATTCTGAAACTATTTGGAAAACATCAAGGAATTATGCAGGTGCAAGACAAATGTTAAGACAGTACGCAGATACTTTAATTACCGAAAATCAAAAATTTGGTCCTATTTTTGACCAATTATTAGCAAAAGAATTACAACCTGAATATGAAGATGATTTGTTGCTACAATTAAATGAGAGTAATAATGGATAAATTATGTTAGAAAAGTTTAAAGAACAAATATTTCAATTAATTGCAAATGATACAGGTAGTAATATAAAACCAACCCAAGATCAAATTAAAGCAATAAACGGAGCTACAACTTATGATGATGCTAGAGCAGTAGCATTACAAGCAGGTTGGGGTACTTATGTTTCTATTTTTGAAGAAAATAATCCTAGTGGAGAAACACCAAAGAATATATTTGATGCTTCTGACTTTCCACAATTTGGTTATCAGAGTGACCCTTTTATAGGAGTTGATAAAGATACTCCAATAACTTATAAGGGCAATAAAACAACTGTCGGTGAATATGAAGATAACTTTTATCAAGATGGTGATGAAAACTTTGGGTTTGTTAATTTATCTCCTAACAAAATTATTGATTTGCAAGTGCAACTTGTTAATGCAGGACTCTTAGGACCTAAAGCAGGAATAACTTTTAGACCTGGTGTATGGCAAAGAGAAGTTGAAGGTAAAATAATGTATAATATTATGGCACAAGCGAACACTGTTGGTGTAGGTAAAGAAGAAAGTGGTTGGGAAAATATACTAGAAAGTTATATACAAAACCCTGTTTCTATACCTGTACAACCTGATCCTTATTTGCCACCTGATTATCAATCAGTTGCTGGAAGTATAACTAATACTTTTAAAGAACAACTAGGAAGAGATCCAATGCCTTATGAACTAAAACTTTTAGCAAATACTTATATGACAGAATCAGAAAAGTCTTATAATCAAGATATGATGTTGTTACAAGAAGCACAGAAAGATGTTGTTGCAACACCAGAAAACTTAATGGATTATGGTAATCACACACAAGCAGAATTAATAAAAGAACAAGGTTTAACTGAAATAGATCCTAGTGCTGCTTTGTTTGACAAGTTTCAACAGATAACTGCTGAAGAGAGGGAAAGAGTAAAAGATTATGGGGATATTCAAGCAACTAATAGTATCATTCTTAATAGTATCACAGGTAGCCCAAGGTAGCATTATGGAACAGAACAGAGATTTAATGAATACAAACCCAGCACTAATAGATATATATTTACAAGCATTACTTATGAAAGAAAGTTCAGGTAATTATATGGCTGATCATACTCCAAGCACTATAGAAGATTTTGCTACTGGTAAACCTATACGAGTACAAGCTCTTGGTGGATATGGCATATTAGATATTAACTGGAACAAATGGTCAAAACAAGCAGGACTAGAAGGTGCTGATTGGAAAGATAAAGCAGCACAAGATGCTGTTGCTAAATTTAAAGTACAAGAATATTTTAATAGATTTGGTTCTTGGGATTTAGTGTCAGTTGCTTGGTTTGCAGGACCTGGTGATGCAGATGATTTAAAGAGTACAGGTACACTTGATATGACACAAGAAGATTCTAATGGCACTAATGTAGAAGATTATGTAGCTACTATGAACAGACTTATTGGTGAAGAACTAATGACTATAGAAGTTCCAATAGAAACATTTACTCCTCCACAAATTTATTCAGGTCCACAAACAAATCCTGTCATAGATAATCAAAGAAATATGGATGATGTTTTCGCTGCACAAATACTAGATGCTATGACTAAAGCTAATGCAGGTGGTATGCGACCAAGTTTTGAATCACAAGTTCCAGCAGGAGCAGGAAGATTTGAAGATGCTGTTGTGGAAGCACAAACTAAAAGAGGGAATATTGGTAAACCACCAGTAGAACAGGTTAATCAATACGCACAAACTGTAGAACAAGCATTTCAACAATACTTGGATGCAGTAAACAATGGCTGAAGAAGTAGTAATTACCAAAGACCAGTTTGGTAGAGATGTAACAATACCAATAGATGAAAATGGTAATATTATTTTATATAGGGCTACTGATGACCCAAATAGAATTATTGATTCTGATTTTAGACCTTTAGCAAAAGATAAAGGCAGTGTTGGACTTGGACAACAAAGTTATTTTTCTCCTAACCCTATGTATTCTCATAAATACGAATCATTAGGTAGAAAAAATTATAAATTTATAACAGACATTAAACCAAATCAAATATTAGCTACAGATTTTCCTGTTAATAATTATCCTGAATTAGTGAAAGTATTAAACATTCCTGAAGAATATACAAATCAAAATTGGCGACAATTAGTAAACAATGATAAAGCTATGATTGCTATGGGTTATGAAGCAGGTGGAAAAAGATTTTTTAATGACAACATACAAACATTTAAAGATAATGGTATAAAAGCATTTGGTTCAGTTTCAACAGGTACTGGTGGTCAACCTTACATTGAGTACGAAATAATACCATTAGTAAAAGAAGGAGATACTTTAGGAATAAAACCTATTGCAACATTACAAACAAAAGAAGGTTTTGATGCAGGTAAAAGTCCAGAAGCATTTATAGAAACATCATTAGACACACCTACAAATGTAGCTGGTGCAGAAGTAATAGATGAAGGTGTAGATATTACAGAAAGTTCAGCAGGTGTTGTAGATGAGATAGAAGGAATACAACAAGAAACTGTAGAAAAATTAAGAATAGCTAATGATGCGTTTGTTGACCAACAGTTAGATGACATTATGGCAAGAAAAATAAATGAAGTGTTACCTTTTGTAGATACATCAATATCAAGAGCAGATGCAATAGGCATAGCAATTACTGGTCCACAAGTATTAGATAGTGCAGACCCAGTATTAAATAGTTTTATAAAAGAAATAGAACAACTTACTGGACAAAGTTTACAAACATCAGAAAAAAGAAAACTTAGACAATTTATATATGATATGGCTAGAGGTAAAGATAATCTTTTAGATGATAAGAAATCTTTTATTTCTAATTTACGAGATGGTCTAGATAATTCTAAGTTAAAAAATCCAGGTTATAAAATTTGGAAGAACTGGCAGAACTCTGGTGCTTTTATTCCAGAAAATTTATTAGGTAGGACAGTAAATGAATTTTCAGCATTTGGACCACCATCTTATGTTCTTTTATTAGAAGGCTTAGAAAAGTCTGGAGAAACTATAAACTACAAAGCTATATCAGATACAGGTTTAGAGGTACCAGACACACCTACAAATGTAGTAGGTGATGAATTTGTAGATAACATAGTAAACGCTAATACACAACTTGTTAATGATTTACCTTTATCTGAAACTGTTAAAAATCAGTTTAATAATGTAGTAAAAAACCGAGCAAAGAACTTAGCAACTCCTGGTGGTGTTGTAGATGCAGTAGATGTATGGGAATTAAGCGTATTAGGTCTTATGATTACAGCTATTGCTTATAAAGAATTTGATGAAATACCAACAATATTTAAAAGAACAGCAACAAATATGTTTAACTCTATGACAGCACCTTATAATATACCTCCTGTTCCATTAGAACAATATGATTTAGATTATGAGTTTATAGAAAAAGTAATAACTACAGGTGAAAAAGTAATGCCTACTGATATTATTATAAAGAAAGTAGGAGAAGCAGTTAAATCAGTTGGTGAGCAAGGTTTAGCCACAGGATTTGGATATGTGCCAACAACACCTAAAAATACTGATACAATGGAAACGACACAAAAAATACAACCTGGAGTACAAGAAGAAAAGATGTTTGAACAATTAAGACCTAAAAAAACTAAATCAGCTGGTGGATCAGGAGCAAGGATTCAATAATGGCACAGGTAATAGTTTATGGACCTAATGGAGCTAGGACAACAGCTAATGATAAACCTGATGAATCAGGACCTTTTAAAGGAACATCAGAATTACAAAGACTGTTAGCTGGTGAAATAGAAGGTAGAGAAGGTTACGCAGGTGCAACAGAATCAGAACCTTTAACAGAAGATTATCCTGGTGACTATGGTGGTGAAGATGCTTCGACTCCAATCAATGAAAAAGAAAGTGTTGTTGGTGTAGGTAATACAGGATATGATACAAAAGATTATTCTTATGCAGGACCTGGTGACCCACTATCAGTAACAAGTGAACCTACTTCTAGTCCTGGACAAGCCTCTGAACAATTTTCACAACTTGTAGATTCTGGACAAAAGGATTTTTTAAACATACCTGAAAATGCTTTTTTATGGGATGTTGATGGTACATTATATTTAGCATATGAAGTACCTGGTGCAGGTGGAGAAGTGTACGAAGGTAATCCAATGTATATGGCATATACAGTTGTTGAGAATGATTTAATAAAAGCTGGTTTAATATCTCCTGAAGCTCCTGTACCAACAGTAAACAGGACAATGACTAGAGATGCTTTTGATTCTACAACAATAGTCTTTGGTAATACAGATCAACTTACATCAGAAATAGATAACCCATTTGCTAGTTTTAGAGAAACAGTTAGTGAACAAGCACAAGTAGCACCTTGGATTAAAGACCCAGAGATGCTTTCTCTAATTGCAGAAGCAGCTTTAGAAGGTAGAGTTGTGTCTGATGCAGAATGGCAATCAACAACTTGGTATCAAACTAATAATGAATCACAAAGAGAATGGTTAAGAACTTATTACTCTGATCCAACAACAGCAGCACAGTTAAAAACAGATGCAGAACTTGCTGTAGCTAATTCATTAAGAGCAGCAGGTGTATCTAATGCTCCACAATCAGTTAGTAATTGGATGGCATCTAAGTTTGTAAGTGGTGAATGGTCTGATGCTTATACATCAGAACAAATAACACTTTTTGCAGACCCATATGCACCAGGAATGAAAGATAGTTCTTTTCAAACATATCTTGATACAGTTTCAATATCTGGTATTGATAGGTCTACAGAAAAAGAAAGAGAAGTAGGAGAACTATATAATACTTGGTTAGGACCTACTCTAGGTGCTTTGACAGATCAAGAAAAAGCAGACATTGCAGGTAAATTAAGAAATGACCCAGACTATCAAGACAAACTAATAGACTCACTAAAACAATCAAGACTTGCTGCATTTAGTAATTATACTAATCCAGAATTAACTTATGAAGATATAGCTAGACCTTGGAGAAACTTAACAACTTCTGTATGGGGTCAGACAGCAGATGAAACACAAGGTTGGTGGCAAGAAATGGTTAAAGGTAATGACTTTGCTAAAGCACAAACTACACTTAGAGAAAAAGGATTGCAACAAGATGTAACACAGGTTACACAAGATGCAACGCAAGCACTGCAACAAGCATTTGGACAAGGTACAGTAAGTCAAACAGGAGTTAATATATAATGGCAACATACGAAGAATTAGCAAAAAGTTTATATCCTAATATGCCATCTGATATTCTTGATTTGTTTGCTAATGAGTGGGCAAGAACAGGTGATCCTAATGTAGCTATAGCTGAAGTTAGAAGAAGTGATGCTTATGCAATAGCTTTTCCTGGTAATAAAAGACCAGATGGCACAGTTAAGTTTGATGAAGTTACATACACAGGTCTTAAAGAAAGTTACATAGGTACTTTACAAGAGTATGGTATTCCAAGAAATACATCAGTAGATTTACTAACAGATAGATTCACAGGTCTTATTGAAGGCGAAGTATCTGCTAGAGAATTTGCACAAAGAATTGATGCTACATTTCAAGG
>Ga0181407_1000505_pt1 | contig 13240 bp, 17 predicted proteins | sample 30SPOviralmetaG_FD_130136 | JGI IMG/M metagenome (GOLD analysis project Ga0181407, IMG submission 130136) | Marine viral communities from the oligotrophic San Pedro Time Series (SPOT) site, San Pedro Channel, CA, USA - 30 SPOT_SRF_2012-01-26 | ecosystem: Environmental > Aquatic > Marine > Strait...
CTGCTGCTCTATTACTTAGAGTATGCTTTTGGGCTCTTAAAACTTCGTCCTTTGTAAGGATTATTTTATTCATTTTAGTGTTTGGAGTAAATCCCAGAGTTGTTCTGCTGTATCAGATGGGATTTCTTCTTCGGTTTCGGGGTTATGGAGTTGTAATGTACCTTCATCTCCAGTATTCCATTTATCATATAACCACCATTCAATAAGGTGGGCTTGGTGTTTATTAAAATGGAGTTTAACTAATGCTTCAATAGCTTGTACAAAGGGTTCTTCAAAGTTAACAAAATCTACTAAAAAATCTTGTTTAAGCATTATTGCTCTATCATTAGCATATTTATAATTTTCTAAAAATTTACAAAAATATTCTTTTTTAATTAAACCTTTTACAGGACGTTCCTTAGTTACTTTACCTTTAATTTTTAAGATATCGTTTAAATCCTTTTTTAATTGATCATTTGCCATCTGTGGGTTGTTCATAAACTGAGAATAATTCTATTAATTGGTCGGGTCTTAATTGTTTAATTTTAGCAAACATATGTACCGCTTCAGACAAGGAGGTTGCTACTACTTTATGTATTCTTTCCCCTCTAACCCCATTATTTTGAGTTTTTGTTTCTAAAACAAATGTCTGTTTATTCATTGTACTTGATTTATAAGATTTAGTGTACGTGAGCATAACTCATATTCTTCATGTTGTTCATAATAATCTAAAACAGTTTCGAGGTTAGTTTTAAATGCATCTCTTAATATTTCTACATCTTTAACACTCTTACCATCTTCTACTCTAGCCATTACAAATTTATCTTTGTTTTTATTAAGGCTTTGTTCAACACCTTCAATAATACTCTTATAGAGTATTTTCTGGTATTGGGCTTTACGGCCTGCGTCTTGGTAAAAATCAGCAGGGATTGTCGGAATGTTTCTTCTCTTTCTCATCTTTATTAAATATATGAAAGAAAGCTCGTGAAACCAAGATTCTAATTTATTCCCCTTTAAGAGCTTTCGTGATTAGGTTTTTGAACTGAGTTATAGGAATATAGTATCCTAACACATTAGGATTATCAGTTGCTTGCTTTATATCTGGATCAATATTAACCTGTAGGCCGTATTTGTCTAAAGCATTATTCATTGCTGATTGTACTTTTTCACTGACATTGTTTTTTTCGTCAGGATCATTTAATATGGTTCCACCTTTAGGTATAAGCTGAATTTTAATGCCTTCTTTAGTTGGGTTCTTGTTTACAGCTACTTTGATTATAAATGTATTATCTCCAGTAGATAATTCTGCTTCAGTTATATACTCGTGCATAGTTTCTAAAACCATATCATGTAATTCAGTCTTTTTCATTGTCGTCATTTGTTATAAATATTAAATAAAGTAATCTTCCAAGTTAATTTGTGGATCCCATCCTAATATATCTTTGGCTAGGGTATCAGTATTAAGAGTATTTCGTGCTTCACCTGGTTTAGAAGGTTTATATACAGGAGTAATATTTAACATTTCAGCAATTTCATTTACTGAGTGGTTTTTACCCCTACCTAATTCAAAATTATTATTATATGCCTGTTGTTTTTGTATTCTGATTAAGGCATCTACTATATCATTAACATGGGTAAAATCTCTGCGTTGATTACCATCACCATATATTTCACAATCGATTCCTTTTTCTATATTATTTAACCATCTACCAATTAATGTAGTATATCCACCTTCTGTTAATTGATGGGGACCATAAACATTATAGAAACGAACAATAGAGGCTTTTAAGTCATAATGTTCTTGGTATAACTTAACTATTTCTTCACCTACATCTTTACTAAATGTGTATGGATTTTTAAATTTACCTGAATGGTGTGATGATGAACCTGCATATATTAAAGGTACATTATTTTTGGCACAATAATCTACTATTTCTAAAGTTCCATTAGCATTAGTTGTAAAATATTTTTTAGGTTGCTCAAATGAGGGTTGAATTCGAGCAATAGCGGCCATATGGAATATTACATCAGGGTGTTTATTATATACCCACTTATAACTGTAGATCTTTCTAATATCAAAATTTTCGTATCTAATCCCTTCAATATGGTTTTCTGTTTTGCCTGTTGAGTAATTGTCTATTGAGGTTACTTCATGACCTAACTCTACTAATTTTTTACATAAATTAGTACCTATAAAACCAGCCCCTCCTGTTACTATTATTCTCATTTGATTAGGGATTTTTCATATGATGTAAGATCATTAATAATAATTTTCATACCATTATTACCATATTCAAATTCTCCTATTTCTCCACCTTCTTCTAATACCTCGGGTAAAACCTGGAGTAGTTGAAAATCTTCATTAGTCACTTTATGCCCATCAATTTCTACTATAATTCCATGATTAAAATTATGTAAAGTAGGATCATTAGGTTTTACACGTTCATCCATATTATATGTTGTAAGATTTTCTTCTTTATTCATATAATGGCTATATTGAACCCAATGCCCATCACCATAATATACACTACACCAAGGTTCCAAAGCTTCTAATATTTTAAGGTTATTATTAATGACTTTAAAAGCAATATCATATTTAGGGGTAATTATAGGTTTCATTAGGGAATCATGTTTAACCATTGTACCCCATTTACGGATAAAATTACGCATATTTTTATTAGTAGTATGGAGCCATTCTTCACTATTCTGCCCCGCAGCACCCCCAGCGTGTTTATTAAATCTACTACCTCTACTTGTAAAGTGGTAAACTAACCCCTCCCAAGTTTGAATCACTTTATACCCATTTAATACGAAACGATTAAATAAGTCACTATCTTCTTTGGATTGTGGGGCAAATAATTCATCATGACCACCAACTGCTAAGAAGTCTTCTTTATACATACACCATGGGGCAAATATACCTTCAGTAGTTAAAGTATCATGTTTGGGTTTGTACTCATTAGTAACCCAGTTGTTAAATTTATCTGTATTAAAATCTTCTACTTCAGTACCAAAATCGACTAACATTTTTTCGGGCCCATCAGGGTGAAGGGGAGGCTCAACCCTAGTAGCACTAACAACAGTACCTGGTTTTAAATGTTTTAAGATATTTTCATCTAGATTAGGAGCGGCTACCATATCAGCATGAAAAGCCATAATAATATCTGTATTAGCCATTTCAATACCTTTATCAAACATTCCTACAATGCCTATTCTATCAGGTCCTTCATTGTGGTAAGTAATGAGTTTGGGGTCATTTATTGATTCTATCCATTTTTGGGTCCCATCAGTGCTAGCATCATTTAAGACAAGAATTTCGTGGTCTCCTTTAAGATCTTTAATTGATTGGTACGCTAATTGTAAAAATTCTAAATTATTCCTGCTTGGTATTACAAAAGTAATTGGTTTAATATTATAATGGTTTTTCCAAATATTTCTACTAATAGCCTTGGGTTGGTTTCCTACTAATTCCCAACTATGAAAATTAATTTTATTATCATTAAAGTGCTTAAAGATTTTAGTTTCTAAATCTTTAAGTTCAGGCTTATCGATCTTATCAGGATGAAATTCGCCATGGAATTCATTTATTAAAGGTATAATATCTTCTTCAATTAAATGGTTTAATATTTCATATTCAGCACCTTCAACATCTAATTTAAGAATTATATAGTTGTCTTTTTTTATTTTTTTAATAAAGTTAGCTAGATTAATACTAGGGATATTTACAGAGATATTATCTGAGACTCCCCCTGATTTTTTTTCTTTATATATACTAGAACCATCACTCCAATCTATAGATAAATAAAAATTAGTAGATTCTTGATCTTCAACCCATGTAGCTTCATTTCTTACTTCTACATTAAGATCATCTTTAAAATGATTTTGTAAAGGAATTGCTAAATTAGGGTTAGCTTCAAATGATATAATTTTAATATCATTACCATATCGACGTTTAGCTTCTAAAATCGATTCCCCACAATGGGCACCACAGTCTATAAATATTTTATTCATTGTTTTAATATATTTAACATTTTTTCTTTAGTAAATTCTTTATAAAATAGAATTTGGGATTTTGTACTAATTTTTTTATAAAAATCCAAATCATTTGTTAATTTTAAAGTTAACTCTAAGGCAGATTTATTATCAAATGGATCTATTGCTAAATCCGGAAATAATATCCTCTGTGTATCAGCATTTTTATTTCCTATACAAGGAATACCTAAATAGGCACAATTTAAAGCAAATGAACCTGAAGCCATTGCGGGTGTCATCATATAGCCTATTTTATATCTGTTTAAATTATACATCCAGTCTGTCCAAGACATATATTTTAAATAATTAATCCCTAAATTATCTGCCATATCCCAAGAATCTTTAGGCATTCTACTTTCACCCATAGGGGGTATATCTATCCCCATACCTGAATTATGAGCTAATATAATTTGGGAAAATCCATTATATTCAGGTGTTAGTGGACCATTAATAATAACTTTATCTTCTTTAGGTTTAAATTTGCTTTTATCTAATCCTCCATCAGTCATTACGCTTCTAATAACTTTGATATTACTATGGGGGAGTAATCCTTTATAAAAATTGACATCTATACTATTAGGAACTAATATACCATCAGCTTGTTGGAGTTGATTATACCACCAGGCTTGTAATTTAGTATCTACTTGATTCCACCACCCAACTTCTCCATCTTGGTAAATATATACTTTTGGGAACCTTTGTTTTAAGTTTTCTATAATATTATTTTCATATATAAATTTTATATATGGTTTATCAAATCCACCTTTACCTATGTTAAATAAAAGATCACCATTATATTTTTGATTTGATTGGAGAATTTTTTGTAAAGGGAGATGATAGGCTTCTAGAAATAATAACTGAGTTTCTAAAACCCTTAAATGAGGGTAATCAACGGGGAATAATCCCTCAAAATTCATTTCAGATGTAGAATATTTTATATTCATTTTAATATATTATAAATGCAACTATAAGGATTATCTACTTTAGGGGTATGGTATACCACATTAACTCTATTAAAAAAATTTAAATCTAAATAATCTCTACCACTAGGTCCTGAAATATAAGTAGTGGCATTAGTAACTTTACAAATATTAGCCAATAATTCACTTTTATTACCTTGTACATTTAATTCAGAAGCAAAAATAATCTTAGTGTTGATGTTAAGACATTTCATTGCCCATCTAATACTATTTATGTTAATTTCCATTAATGAATCTGAATTATATATTTTAGAAAAATCAGTTTTAAAATTTTGTTGAAGCTTAGCTATTAATTTCCTCCTCCAGGGTAACTGGGTATTTACTTGGACATCTTTAATCCATTTATTTGATGCTCCTTTTTCAACCGGGATAGTAAACCATTCTTCAACTCCATTTTTATTTAAAAATCTATTACGATTTTGGAAATAGTTTTTTCTATAATTAACATTATCTAAAATAACAAATAAATCAGCCTTTTCTATTTTCTGGAAATAACCCATATAGGGAAAATGTTCGGGTTGATGAATTGTTATAACCATTTCATTATTTTGTAAATTTCATAGTGGGGATAATCATCAAAAACATAATTTTCTAACACATGGGCTCTTCCTATATTATAATGTTCTTCACTTTGGAGATAGTATCCTAATTTAGTATAAGATTGTTCTTTTTGGATATCATATTTATCTAATGCTTTTTTCTTTATATTATATTGTTCCTTAGACATCCCTACAAAGAAATTTGGATTTAATCCTGCGGATGATGGAGAATATATTGTTAAAAATCTATTACAATATTTAAACATACCCTTAGCTGTGGTGAAACATGCCGTATGATCCGTGTGGCAATCTTCTTTATCATGTGTCAATAAATCGAAACGGGTAGAAAAATCCATTAATTTATAGAAATCATCTTTCATATCATCAAGATTATTCCATAGTGTTCTAGCTTCATATCCTAAATTAATATCAACTAATTTATCTTGTAAATCCTGGGGGAAATCTAATTTATTTTCGGCCCATACTTTGACTTTGGCGGGCCATGTAGTAGCAGTAATGACTTTGACTTTATCATATTCTTTATAATGGTTTAAAACATACCCATAACAAGCACACTCAAAATCGTCAATATGTGCTATATATATTATTAAATCTTTTTCCATTATATAATATCTTCGTTTTTTAGGTCCTTAAAGCATGAATTCCAATCAGTAAATTTAATAGCTTTATCATCAATATAAGCTACTGCTCTCGGCTTTTCAGATGTTACTTTAGAAATATATTTATCAAATTTATGTTTCTTTAACCATTCCCAAACTAGTTGAGTTCCCGTTTTACCATTTATAAGCATTCTATCTGGTTTAGCTTTTGCTGTGTAGCAAATTAAAGTATATTTAGAAGAAAGTTCTTTTAATGCTTCTTCAGTACCTTCAATTGGGTCATCATATACAGTCCCATCATAAAACCCTTTACTATTTTTATGGATTACACCATCAAAGTCTATTCCTAAGTTTATTTTCTCATCAGGGTAAGAATGTTTACGAATCCCTTTATTCCAATTTAGTTTTTCTAGCTCTTCAGGGCTATTTTTTCCAATAGGGGGACATTCAGCACCCGAGCCATGAGTTAATTGATAGCTAAGGAGGAGAGTTAGTACTTCAGCAGTGTGATAGTAATCAGCACCTAATATTACCTCAGTTAAATTAGGTACTTTCTCAATCAAAGGATATGAAGTAGTACATGCTATCTGCATCCCGTTTTGTTCGGCCCATTGTAGTGCTTTAATAATATCTACACTTTTGCCTGAAGAACTAATACCCCATACTAAGGTTTTTTTCATTTGGGATTTAGTTCTATTACGATTTCTTGCTTCTAACCAAGAAACCATCCACTGATCCCAACTAGTATCATTGATAAGAGATGTGTTTACAATCGCTGAACCAGGAGCTGTAGCGTTTTTCTTCCCATTAGAAAGTCTTGTAATATCAACAGCAGCATGATCAGCTATTGCTAAGTTTCCCCCATGTCCTAATACGAATATTTCGTCACATTCATTGAATTTGGTTTGGAGGGCTTTCCACTCGGGTGAGTTAACTGTAGAGATAAATTTATCTCCTATATTTTCAAAATTTAACATTATTTAAAGTAATTAGTGTATATTAATTCAGATGTATTAAAATCCATTGGGGTATCCACATCTATAGATTCAAATCCTTCTAAGGGGTAAAATCCTGGGTTGTTTCCCACAAGACCCCTACGTTCTAACATAGATTTTTTAGAAATAATAGATATTCCATAATTTAGTCTTATAATTTTAGGTAAATCCTGACTATTAGGAACATTATTAATGTCATAATTAATAGGCTTACCATCTAACCAAAGGTGATTCTGTATAATGTCTACAGATGTTAAACTATCATATATTGTTTTTTTAAACATATTAATGGCTTTTACATGTGTATCTGTAGAGATAAAAGGTGAGCACACAGGAGCTAAAAATATAAAGTCAGTATCTGTAGTTTTAGCTATATGATGGTGGAATTCACTATTATTAACTTCTGAACTTGCAAAATAAGGGTTTCTTTTTACAACAGTACATCCATAAGTAAGTCCTATGTTTAACATTTTATCACAATCACTATTTACTATAACTTCATCTATATTATGGACCTGTTTCAGGTTTTTGAGTTTTAATTCTAATAGATTAGTATCCCCAAAAGGTTTAATATTTTTATTTGGGATTCTTTGTGATCCTTTCCTTACTGCTACTATAGCTGTTATTTTTCCTTTTTTCATAATTGCCCCCCATTAATATCTAAACATGCCCCATGAATATATGAAGCTCCTTCTGAACATAAAAATAAAATAGGATCTACTATTTCATCTATGGTAGCTACTCTTCTTAAGGGTATATTAGATGATAATTCTTTAAGTTGTTTTTTAGTCATTGACCTTTCAAGCATGGGGGTTAACGTTTGACTAGGACATACACAGTTAATATTAATTCCTTTAGGACCCAATTCTTGGGCTAATTGTCTAGTTAATCCTATTAACCCCGCTTTAGATGAAGTATAATGTACACCACTAACTAAACTTTTATTTCTTCCTGCTATAGAAGAAACATTAACTATTTTTCCTCCCTTACTCATTTTGGGTAATGAAGTTTTTATTATATAAAAATACGAAGATAAATTAACATTAATGACGCTATTCCATTCATTAAAACTAATATCCTCTATTTTTTTGCAAAAATTAATCGCAGCATTATTTATTAAAATATCAATATAAGGAATAGATTTAAAATAATTATCTATATCTTGAGTATTAGAAATATCACAATTATCTCTTGAAATAGAATATATATTATATTCCTTTTTATTAAAAGCTTCTACAATTCCCTTTCCTATCCCTGTACTGCCCCCGACAATTACTACATTCTTTTTAGTCCTCATATACATGCTCTACATCTGGTTGCGTTATTGCATACCTTACACCAGGTCCTTTGACACATTTAATATGATGCCATATACCTTGGGGTACAACTATAATGTCATGCTTCTTGACAGTTTGGGTTCCTTTACCTTCAATCCACCACTCCCACTCTCCATCTAATATTACCCAATTTTCATCTGCATGTGGGTGATAATGTTTTCGATTTCCTTCACCCGATTGCTGTTGGATTACAACTCCCCCGAACCTATCGTTGTAAGCAATTCTTACTGCCCAAGAGGTCATTCCTAAATCAGATCGTAGTTCATCTAAGTTTACTGTTGTTCGATTTTCGTATTGGTGGAAAGTTGCTAAGGCTTCTTGGGGTAAACCATCCTCAGTCAATACGTTTTTTACATCACTATCTGCTTTCATTAGTCTATATTTTCAAGTATGTGTTTCCAAGTGTGATACCAATTGTACTCTTCTCTTATTCTTTTCTGGATCTTCTCTATAAAAGGAAGTTGTTTATCAACATTATTAATATAATACCTAGATTTATCTATATATTCTTCTGCACTTGTAGCAACAACTACTTCATCTTCATTGTAGAAATCATAGGCTCCTAAAGAATCAGTAACACCAAATCTACCTAGAGTGAATATTGACCAAAACCTATCCATTAAGCCTTTCTCTACTCTCCAAGAGGGTGCATTAATTATTGGGCATATCTTAGAGTGCACTAATATCTGCTTATGAGTAGGATCATCTACATGTCCTCGTTTAGTTTGTGGACCACCTAGATCGTGTGAAAAATTATTTAGTAAAGGTACCATATACTCTTGCACTGAATCAATATTACCCCTCCCGGCTTTTCCCCAAATTGAACCGACAAATCCTATATCATGAGTAAATCCATTCATTATTGGTTTACAGTTCTGGACTTCATCATAGCTTGCTAAACTGGACCCCCATGGTACTTCAAAAATTCGATCTTTAAGTTTATTGAAGATTCTCTCTTTTTCTAGGTGACCTTCTGGTCTTGTTTTAGCTCCAAAAGCATATACATTTGCACCTGCATCATAAGCCATCTCAAAAATTTTATGTTGAGTAAACCTCCATGTTTTAAAAAATTCTTCACGTTCTTCTTGGGTTGACCCCCAATTAACTCCACTATCATGTTGCCCAAAACATACTAATTTATTTAAAATTATATCACCCTCTTGATATATTCCATCATTTAATAATTCAATAGTATCTGGATCATACCATGAAATAAATACTCTTCTTTTTCCAGGATGTTGTTGTATATCTGATTTCTCAACCCATCTACATTCATACCCTAAATAGTCAAATACTTCTTTAAACTTTTTCCAGGGATACCAATTCGTATGTCCAAATTGAGTGAATCCTAAGAGATATATTATAAATTTATTTTTATTGTCTGACATAAGTATCTATTATTTTTTCTAATTCATCCCACTCACTATTAGTAATCATATGATTATTACCTATAAAAAATCCGTTTTCATGTAAAAATTCCGCTGTAGGGAATGATGAAGGTGGGGGGATATTGAGTTCTCTTTGTAAGAAAGGTTGGCGTAATAAATTACCACTACAAAGGGGACGGGTTTCTATTTTATGCTTATTTAAGTAAGACTCTAGTTCGATTTTAAACTTTTTATCTTTACATATAAAAGGTAAACAAAAACTACTATTTCCCTCTACTTGATAGTTAAGATAAAAATGCTTAGGATATTTATTTAAAAGTTTAATAAATCTATTAAAATTAATTTTTCTTTCTTTATTATTACTATCTAATCTTTGGAGTTGGGATAAACCTAAAACAGCATTAATTTCCATACTCCTAAGATTATACCCGTCAGTTACAAACATAAATTGGGGGTGTACATCAGGATATTGTTTTTTATATTCTTCAAACTTCTCCGGTAAAGCTTCTCTAGCCATTCCATGGCTACGTTTTATTTTCATCAAATTATAAAGTTCTTTATCATTAGTATTCACAAATCCCCCCTCTACTGTGGTCATGTGGTGACCAAAATAAGAACTAAAAGTAGATCCTTCTGATAGAGTACCACATTTTTGGTCTTTATAAGTAGCCCCATGTGATTCACAAACATCTTCTATAAATAAGGCTTTTGGGAATATTTTTTTATATGAATCCATATCTGCAGAAATACCAAATAAATGGGTAACAAATACCATTTTAATATCAGGGTGATCTTTGGATATTTGGTTTAGGTTATCTAAATCAAAACTAAAAGTTTTAGGGTCAATGTCACAAAAAATTGGTTGAAAACCTAATTGTATGATAGGAGATATATTAGTTACCCATGTCATACAAGGTACTATAACTTTATCTCCATCTTTTAAATTGTGTCTTTCTTTCATAGCAGCTACTAATAAGGTATTAGCAGTACTTCCAGAAGAAACAAATAAAGAATATTTACAGCCTAACCACTCAGACCACTTTTGTTCAAACTCCTTTACTTTAGGACCATTAGTTAATCTATTAGTATTTTTAATAAAATCAATCATTGATTGTTTATCCTCATCGGTAATACAATCTTTCATTAATGGCCAAGAAAATGGTGTATTATCAACTAATTTTCTTTTTGTTATATCCATAAATGGTCTTTTATATATTGTTTTTCCATTATCCGGGGATTCGTAAATATACTTATTCTCCTGCGTTGACATGTCTTTTATCTTTTAAATTTAATGTTTGGTATACTCTAATTAGTTCATCAATACCCTCCTCTAATGTTAATGTGGTATTAAACCCTAATGTATTAATTTTATCATAGGAGACCACATAATCTCTATGATCCTTATCACTATCAAAATCATTATAAGTAACTACACACCCTGTTCTTTCTTTTATCATTTCACAGACCTCCCTTTTACTATAATTTAATTTATTTGAACCCACATTATAAACTTCACCTGACATTTTTTCAGCATTTTCAATTCCAAATATAAATGATTTACATAAATCCCTTACATGAATAAAGGTTCTCATAAATTCTGGTTGGTATACCATAATATAACCCTGAGTTACAGCTAAATAAGATAATTCATTAATTAATAAATCTAATCTTAGTCTTGGTGATGAACCAAATGCTGTGGCAAACCTATAAGCAATAGTATTATTGTGGGACATAGCTTTTTTCTCAGCATATGTTTTAGTTTCAGCATATAATGATGTAGGATTTAATGGTGTTTCTTCAGTACAAATTCCATTAGTTACTTTCCCATAATTTGAACCTGTTGAACCAAATAATAATAATTGGTTTGGGGATAACATTTCTACTAAGCTATCTGTAGCGTCACAATTAACTAATTGAGTCATATTGTGGTTTTTTTCACATGCCGCATAACCTACTAATGCCGCTAAATGGATTACTACATCTTTGCCTTTTATTGCTTTTTGTAATTTAGATTTTTCTAAAATATCCCCTTTAATAAACTTAAAATTAGGATTTGCAAAAAAAGGTATTAAAATATCTCCTTCATAAGATAGTGAATCATATACTGTAACATTATAATTTTTTGCTAATAATTCGGGGATTAATGTAGTGCCTATATACCCAGCACCACCTGTGATTAAAACTTCTTTTTTCATAGCTTTTATTTGTTATATATTAATGTTTTTATTTCTGGGTCCATTGTAAATTTAGGCTCATTTTCTAAAATTAGTTTTAATAAGTGGATTTGGGCCTCTTGGGAATGACCCTGTGTTACAGTTGATGAATTATAAGAACTTTCTTTATACCCTTTTTGCCACCCATCTTTAAAAAAGGTAACTCCCATTAAATGTAATTTATCAATATCATAATTTATTAATTCAAAAATAGCTGTTGGGGCCACATTAGGTCGGGTTTCTAAAGCCCTATGAATATTTAAAAAATATATTAAATCTGAAAAGCAATGGAAGTTAATTTTTTCATCTTTGTTTTGGTTTTCAAATTTAATATTATCATTATGGAAATAATCTAAGTTACGTGGAAATTGGGAAACTAACCATTCTACCCCATGATCTACCATATTATCTATTTCAAATGCACCCCCATTATTGGGATGTTCCATCATACAATGCCATCTAATATTAGTTTTAGATCCATAATCTTTAATTTGGGTTGGGGGGATTTTCCACCCTTTATTCATCCTAATAACAACATCAAAGGAATCAATAAATTTACCTTTACTTTTTCCTTCTAAATATGGGGAGGGACCTACTATCACAACACTTTTTCCTTTTAAATAATCATTAAAATTTTTAGATATTTTAACTTCTTTTCGGTATTTGTGGAAGGTTTCCCAATTTAAATTGGTTCTATTACCATCACGATAAGGTTCAGCTATATTAAAGTCTAAATACTTAATCATAACGTACTATATAATTTATTTTGGTGTTCTTGTCTGTTTATATGTTTATGATGTATCAAACCAAATTCAGGATTGGCAGGTAATTGGGTTTGGCTTTTATGTCCATATAAAACTTCATGTACTTTGTTTACCCAATTTATAGTGGGACTGTTTTGTAAAATCCTACATTGGTAATCGGGGTAATTGATTCTTTCCTGGTTATCCTTTACCCACCCCCATTTAGCTATATGTTCAGGGGTTATACCATCTACTATATTAGTTCGTGGTACCCAAAATACTTCTGTTTCTGGGTTTTCTTTAAGGAAATATGGTAAGGTATCAATTAAGTATTCATCAGGATACTCATCAGCATCTATCTGAAAAATCCATTCTCCTGTGCAATGGTTTTTTAAATTATTTTTAAAAGTTGCA
>Ga0181407_1000513_pt1 | contig 13144 bp, 20 predicted proteins | sample 30SPOviralmetaG_FD_130136 | JGI IMG/M metagenome (GOLD analysis project Ga0181407, IMG submission 130136) | Marine viral communities from the oligotrophic San Pedro Time Series (SPOT) site, San Pedro Channel, CA, USA - 30 SPOT_SRF_2012-01-26 | ecosystem: Environmental > Aquatic > Marine > Strait...
CCCTCAACAATGTAAACTCTATTTAATTCTTTTATATTATCAATGCCATAAAATATAAGCTCAGCACCAGAAACTAATTTAAAATTCTTTTCACCATCTCTATACTTTACATTAACAACTTGATTATTTCTGTAATAATTAAAATTTATACATCTTCTTTTAGCTTGTACTTGAGGCATATATTCTAATGATTCGCCTATTTTCCAATGTATTAATGTTGGTTCTGTAATGCCTCTGGTATTAAACCATTTAATAACTTTGTCATTTAAATTACAATTTACTTTTGGTGGTAAAACATATTCAACCTTTTGTTTAAATTTTACATTACCACCCCAACCGCAATTATGACAATTATATAAACCCTCATTTATATCAACAGATAAACAATCATCTTTTTTGTTTTTTCTAGTATGTGAGCATTTTGGACATTTAGTTTTGACCGAGCCAGTAGAGCGTTTAAGTATAATGCCTAAGTCAATAAGCTCATTGTAGTGATTCATAAATAATAAATTTTTTTAAATATAAAAAAAAACTTTTATATTATAATGATAATTTTGTAATATTCCATTTATCTAAGATATTTTGCAGATATGGTTTTAATGGTTTTTTGCATTTATACCATTTACTATCATAATAATAATTAGTTACCCAACATTCAGCTAAGGGTATATCAATTGTATCATCTTTAAAATCATGTTTTACAATTACAGCAATTGATTTTTCTGTATGCCAACTATCAACTAACCTTTCAAGTAATAATCTTTGACCAGTAGGTAAATTGTTACCAACTTTTTTTGCCTCAAATAATATTAATGCTTTGTTGTCAAATTCTAAAACAGCATCAATATCAGTTGGATGTATTTTATCATCACCAATACCACTAAAATCAATAGCTTGTTTTACTTGATTACTGTTCCTAATTAGCTTACTCATTATTTTAAATAATTTAACAATTCATTAATTTCATTTCTATCTAATATTTGACTTAAATTAAATTCATTAAGTTTATTAGTTTTTGTTATTGCTCCTAGTTTATTTTTCCCATCAACATCAACATAGTTAACATATTCTTTAATCCCTTTTACTTTATAATAGCATTTAGGTTTATTTTGTTTTTTATAATTTTCCATAAACCGATGAATAAACATAATTCCATTTTTATCATTATTTCTTAATTTAAGTAATGTTAAAAAATGGTCCTTCCAAAAGTCATCATTTCTATGATATTTAACAGCTAAATAAATATCTTTTAAATCGTATTTATCAATTCTAACACATCTATCTAAAACTTGCATCCATTTATTTTTTTGTGTATCACTTTTTGGTTGATACCTTTTGTCAAATAAATCAACAAAATGTACATAGGAATTTACAATTTGTGAATCGTGGTTAATATTACTTTTATTAGTATATATATTATTAATATTACTTTGTGGCGGATTTTCCGACATCGGTTTTATCGATTTCGGTTTTTTCCCTTTATGGTTTGCTTTTAATATATAGTTAAAACCTTTAAATTTACCTTTATCGGTTATTCTTTTACGCTCTAAATAACCACATTCAATTAGCTCTTTAATCTTGGCCCTAACAGCATCTTTACCCTCTTTAAAATGGCCGCATATAAATTCAATAGTAATTTCTTGTTCAGCTGTATGTGAAAATAAATAAGAATAAAGACCAGTAGCACCAACAGAAATACCCTTATCTCTAAAAATATAGCTAGGTATTATGGTAAAATTATCAAACTTTTTAGGTTTAAATATCTTATTGTATTTCATAAATAAGTAAAATATTATTCTTTGTCAACCAAACCTTTTATTGAATCGCAAAAATCTCTAATCTCTTTATAAGTATCAAAGAATTGATTGTATGTAATTTCTTTATCCTCATAAAGAAACCACAAAAAATCTAAAAGTAATTCAAATTCTGGCTCATTAGCTTCGCCAATATATTTATAATCATATTTAAAATTATCGCTACTGGTTTGGGTCCATCTCACTTTTTGTGTATTAGGTTCAAAGTATATTTTTTTGTTCTATTAGATGCCATTGTTAAAATATTTATCTATTGTCTCAATACATTCATCTAAATTATTATGCCAAACAGCCACCCAGTTCTCGTTATTAAGCTCTTTAAGCCACTTTTTTTGGTTTTCGGTAGGTTTGTTATACCCAGCTTTTAATTCAATCGCTAAACCATTCTTTGTCTTATTAGGATTAAAAATCATAATATCTGGTATGCCTGGTTTAGTGCCTAGATATTTCATTTTGTATTGTTCAAATTTTGTTCGTTTACCTTCATTTGCTACATGAGTAAATAATGCCTTAGGATATTTTAAACCAATGTATCTCATGACCTGGTTTTGTAATATATCCTCTTTGCCTAAATATTTACTATATGGGTTTTTATACATAAAATTTATTTACAAAATTAAAAAATATTTAGTCAGTATCAGCCATGATGTAAATAATTCGTTTCATTTCTTTATTTTCAGACCTTATTGATTTTAGTTTTTTATCTTGATTTACCAACTTATTTTGTAGCTCACCATTTTTTAACAATAGAAAATTATACTCTTTAACTAAATCATCAATACTCATTTTTGTAGATTCAAAAATATAATCTTTGTCGGCCTCTTTTAATATTTGATTAAACATTGTTTGTAAATGTTTATGATGCTTTAAAATATAGGGTAATTCTTTTAAGCTATGTATTACAGTAGCATGGTTTTTATTTAATGTTTTGCTTATTTGCTGAAAACTACATTTAGTATATTTTCTACACAAATAATAATAACACGCTCTAGCAAAAATATACTCAAATTTTCTAGTAGGATTTTTTAATTTTAATTCTGTATGTTTTTCAACAATATCTTTAAAGTATTCTAATTTCATATTATAATAAAAATGAGCCATCCTCAGCGTATTTGTACCATGTGTAGCTAGGCGCTATGTTAGTTTCCAAATAATCTTTCCAACTATTTATAGCTTGTTTATAGGCATTGCGGCCAAATTCTAATGTATCATCATCCAAAGTATGTACCTCGCAAGTATATGGATATGTAGTTGTAACAGCTATAAATTTAAAATTATCTATGCCACAAACATCCATATAAAATGCCGCTTGTAAATGGTAACCCCATTTATATACATCCCTTTTAAATCCTTCTGGTGAGTTATCTTGGCAAGTTTTAACATCACTTATATAATTTGCCATTTTATTTATACAATCTGGTCGGACCCTCACATATATGCCATTAAATTTAGTGTAATGTGATAGCTCCATTTCGCCTCTTGTATATTGTTTGGCTAATTTATTTTTATTAAATGATTTTACAATTTCTTTAATAATATAAAACATATCAGATTCTAATACTATTTTATTTTTTGCCAATTCTATTTGGTTGCTATATGCCTCTTTACCAGCTTTGGTCCTTTTATCAATTTTATCTATAACATAATATATGTCATCAAAATCCTCTGGCTCCAATAACATTTGATGAACCGCAGTCCCTAATTTCATTGCTGGAGTTTCTTTAAATTTTCTATTTAAAAAATGATATACTGATTTTTTCCAAATTTCCTTTAAACCACTTGCACTTATAGATTTATGCGAATGGTAAACCTCATTGCTATCCTTAATTATTTTCATATACTTTTATTCTGTTTTCTAAAAATTCCTTTATTTTTTTTATTTGCTCTTTTTTATCTTTTTTTGATTCGGCAATTTCACATATTCTCACCCAAAAATGTTTTGATTCTTTTGGCCTAAAAATGTCTTTTAATAAATTACCGACCTTTCGCATAGGGCGATAAACTTTAGTTACTCTAGTTACTTTCATATAATAAATTTTAAAGTTGATTTTAAATTTAAAAAAAAATTTGCATAAATAAAAATTAAAAATAAAAAAAGGGCATAAAATTAATTACGCCCTTCGTTCCCTTTGTTTGCTTTTATATTAATTAAGGGTGTTCTAACTCATCAACATTAGATTTGTTAAAAGGGTGTTCTAACTCATCAACATTAGATTTGTTAATCCATTTATTTTCTAAGTCAATGACTTGATAATTAAACTTGACCAAAAAATGTATTGCATCATAAATCTTTTTAGTTTGATTTCTAAAATGATTAAATGTTTCACCTTCAATGGTTTCTGTTTTGTTTTCGTATGCCATAACTTAAGATTTAAAAGGGTAAATCGTTGCTTTCATTTGCAACTACTGGAGCTGGTGCTGAACCGCCCTCTTTACTAATTTTCCAACCTTGTATTGAGTTAAAATATTTAGTTTCACCCTCAGGGTTTTCCCATTCTCTACCTTGTATGTTAATACCAATAGTAACAACATCGCCAACATTGTAGCTATTTAATACCTCACATTTATCTTGTATAAATTCAATAGTTATAAATTGTGGGTAATCATCGCCAGTTTCAATCACTAGCTCTCTTTTTTTAAATCCTTTTGCACCATATTCTTTAGTGGGATTTATTAACTTAATTTTTCCTTTTAGTTCCATATTTATTATTTTAAAGTTTAAATTGATTTTTAATTTCTGTTGCCCAAATAGTTTTCATTCTATATTTATTTAAAATTCTTTGGGCCTCTTGTTTTGCATTACTTTGCTGATTATTTAATACAGCTTTTTTTTGGTTAATATCTAACCATGGTCGGTTATCCTCTTTTTTAACTACAACCTTTTTATTACTAGCTAAATTACCATCATCATCCTCAGCCATAAGGCCTAATAATGATTGTAATGTGTATCGCCTAAAATAAGTTATACAGCTCCCTAATTTTTGTGGGTCATTAATTTCTGGTAATTTAATACTAGATAAAATTCTGTTATCGGAATCAACATCTTGTATAACACTATGTACCTCATTATTAATTATAGGTTGTAATAATAATAAACTATGCTTTTTTAAAAGTGGATTTAAATTATTAATTAGCGAATTGATGTCGAAATAACTGCTTTTAAAAAAAGGATTTTTTGCATCCTTCGAGATTGCTCCAATCTCTTGCTGTAAAGCAAACAGCTTTTGATTTATTGATTTCATAAAGTTTAATTAATTTTTTAGTTCATAAATTATTCTATTTAATTCAAATCCTGAGTTGTTTAATTTAGTAATATCGCCAACAGTCAATCGCTCAGGATTTTCTATTTTAGTTTTTAATGTTGGCATTGTGCAATTTAATATTTCACACACATGGTAACGCTTAAATTTTAATCTTTTAAGCTCATTTCTAAAATGCAGTTCAAATTCCATATTTAATTATTTAGCTTGTAAAAATAAAAAAAAATTTGTAAATAAAAGAATTATTTTAAATTATTTTATAAAAAGAAAACCCCCTAAATATAAGAACTCAGAGGGTTTTCCCAGCAAACAAGGAAAAGAAAAAAGTTTAAAATGTCGCTTTAAATGTACTGCTTTGGTCATCATTTTGATTAGGTATGTGCATAATAACCTCATATGCATTTTTCTTAACACTATAAGTCATGCCATCAATATAACAACTATAATTCTCTCTTAAATTGCCACTAGCTGGATTGCCAAAGTTAATCCACACCTTATTATTTAAACCAATAGGGTCATTATTTAAATTATATAATTTACCCTCATATCTAATAAGGTTTGTTCTATAATCATTTATTACTTGTTGTGTTATAATTTGTTCTAATGATTTAACAAAACTAGCGTTATCATCCCTGGGTCTTATACAGCTAGTTGCTGATAAACCACAATTTGTATAATTATTTGATGATAATTGTAAATCACTTAAATCTAATTCACCAGTTAAATTTGAGCCAGTTGTTCTAACCCTTTCATAAGCAAAACCATCTATACTAGCATAAAAATTTGTTCTTTTTGTACCCTCTTTGCGGTCAAATAAAAGCTCAATATTATCATAATATAAAGCATTTAAACCCCCAGAATTTTGTACAAAAGGTTCGTATAAATCTAATGTCAACAATCCAGTTATTGGAAAGGTACCAAAATCATATTCAAACTCATCCCATGCATTTACAGAATCAATATCTTGTATATTTACAACACTACTATTTTGCCAAGATTCAGAACTATTATTCCAATATTTAGTTTGTGTTGCTCCTGGCCCTTGCTCAACTATTTTTACACTAAATCTAAAACTAACACTACCATAACCACTATTAGTATCAAAATAAGCGTTAATTTTTAATTTATGGCCTAGATGTGCTGAGTTGTAAACATCAGCTGTTTTAGTTAATGTTTTTCTAGTGCCAGTTTCAGTAGTTTGTGTTTGCGAGTTTTTAAAACTATTTAAACCTTGTTTTGTAAAATCGCTAGACAATGCACCTGGTGATGTTGTACCGCTTGTGTTGTAATTAGTCCAATTTGCTAAACCATTTTCAAAACCAGAATTAGTAAAAGTATTAGTTTCCAAATATTGTGAGGTTTCATGTGTAATATTAAATTTATTTAATGGTCTTAAAAATTCTTTTGCCAATGAATTTTCTATTGGCAATAATTGGCTAGGTATCTGTTTTAACATATTGACTGTTGTTGTCGATTGATAAGTACCCTGATAATTATACTTAATAAATTTTATTGCCTCTGTACCATTATTAACTAAATTACTAGATTCAGATGTTCCAATGCCAGTTGGTATTGTGCCACCTTGTGCTGTTGATGCACTAGCATCTTTTACACTTTGTGCCGAATAACTAGAATTATTAATTATGTACCAACTACCAAAGGCTTGAAAAATCCTAGCATTTGATATTTTTAAAACTTGTTCTAATATATGTTTTGCAGTATTAACATCATATTTATCCTTAAGTAAAGAATATGGCGGTATATTCATAACATCATATAATGAATATACAGTATTACCAGGATTTCTAATAAATATATCTTGACTAACATAAATATCAAGTTCTAAATCTAAATTATTTAATGTATTAGTTATATAAGTTCTAGCATTTACACTAGAAACGCTAGTAGTACTTAAATACATAGTGTAAGCATCTAACGTACCCAAACCATCAAAAGCTGTTAGTGTTATTGGAAATGGTTTTGTTGTAATTGCCTCTCTAAATTGGTCAACTACCAACCAACCTATCCAATATGTTTGATAATTATTACTACTATCTTTATATGATATCTTTACTTGGTATTCTCTCTCATCAAATTCATAAAAATTATCATAACTAACTGTATCAGTTACAAATAAATTTAAAGTACATTGTGAACCTTTTATTGGCGAATAAAAATTATCATCACCTTCCCAGCTAATAACACATGGGTCAGCTTGACCCACTATTGGTAAAACAGAACCAGAATAATTTTTTTTTAATATTTCTATTTTTTTGCCATTTTCCGCATCATCAGAAAACTCCAATCTGTATTTTACACCATATGCCATTATATAACTCTATTTCGTTGTTTGTTTGCTCTTTGTAATGCCACTATTAAATCCTGACCTTTTAAAGTAAATGAACCGCCTACTTGAACTTGTTGATTATTCCTATCCCCTATCATGCCCTTTAATTTATCTAATGGTGCAATAACCTCTGGGTTACTTCTAGCTCCAGGATATTCACCCATTAACCCCATTGTTGGAGTTGATACAATACCACCAGCGGCAAATTTCTTTGGTTTTTCTACTTTACTAAATGCACCTTTAACAGCAACTGCCGCACCAGCTAATAATGCTGGTAAAACAAATGCCGCTAATGGACCCATTGATTTTGCAGTTGCTCCAGCTGATTCAGCACCAAAACCCATTGTTGTAGCTAGTGATGCTCCTAATGCAGTCATTGCAGTTTCTATAAGAACACCAGCAAAAGTACCTAATGCACTTTCACCAGCACCTAGTGATTGAGCTATTGATGACCCCATTTGTGAAAATGTGCCTTTAATAGATTCACCCATTTGCAAACCAATTTCTTTAAATTTTTGCATTTTTTCTTGTTGAATAAGTAGGTTTGCGGTTAGTGATGCACCAATACCATTTAAGGCGGTATCAAAAGCTGGTTTATTTTCTTTCATACCCTCTGTTAATAGTGTGATAGGGTCTTTGCCAACACTAACAATACCAGCCGATTGTAAACCTTTTGATTCTTTTTTATCATCACCACCACCACCAGCGGCACCACCAAAATTATTACCGCTCAATATACCAGTAACCATTCCTTTGGCTTTAGTAGCGACATTTTTTAATGCATTTGTAACACCCTCAAAAGTTTTATGTTCTAGTTGTGAGGTTACACCATTAACAAAACCATCTGTAAAAGCAGTACTAATTTCATCGGCTCCATCTTTTGCAATTTGTTCGCCTTTATTAAAACCTTTTTTTAAAACCAATAAAAAATCGCCATCCATTCCTTTTTCTGAAAACTCCTTAATAAGTTCCCACATTGTTACGAATATGTTGCTAAATTCTAAAACTAATGTTTTTGCACCTATAAAAACGCTTTTAAATACTGCTCCTAAGCCATGTATAGCTAATCTTAATCCTAAACTAGAGTTATATAAATCAACAAATCTGTTGTATAATTTAACTAATACTGGTCCGACAGTTTCCCAGTTTTTATAAATTGCAGTACCAATACCAGCAATTGCCAATACAACTAAACCAATTGGTGATAATAATGCACCAATAGCTGTTAGTAATGTCCCAAATAAACCAATAATTGTAGGTAATGCAACAGCTAAAACCCCAGAGGCCGCAATAAATTTTTGCATACCAGGGTCGAGCTTATTAAATGCTTGAAATAATCTTGTAATAAATCCAGTAATATCTTGTATTAATGGCAATAATGTAGTTAGTAAAACAGAACCCATTTCAGCAAATGATTCCTTGGCTGTATTTAATGCTTTTGTTAATTTAAAACTTGCACTTTTAGAGGTTTCATTAAATGCTTTTTGTGTTGCTCCTTGTACGTTATTTAATTCACCAAATATTTCTCTTGTTGAATCAATACCTTTACCAAGTAAATCCATAACACCCATTAAAGCTCTTGAGTTACCAAAAACTTTAGATTGAGCATCAGCATTTTTTTCAAATTTACTTTTTAAAGTTTCTAAAACAGATAATAAACCTTCTTGTTTAATTTGTTCTTTTAAAGAAGCACTAGACAAACCTAATTTTGTAAGTTCTTTAGCCGCCTCACTTGATGGTTTGTTAATAGACATCAATATGTTTTTTAACTGCATAGATGCTGTTGCCGCATTTGTACCAGTCCTAGACATTGCCGCCATAGTTGCACCAACCTCATTAAATGTAACACCCATATTTGAGGCAATAGGAATAACTGAACCAATTGAGCCAGATAATTCCTCACTAGATAATTTACCCTCTCTAACAGCCGCTACCAATACATCAGTTGCATCACTTGCACTTAGTGTATCTGAGCCATAGGCATTCATCGCTGAGGTTGCCGCATCAGCTACCTGGGTAACATCACCTAAACCAACCGCACTAGCTTTCAAGGATGCATTTAAAACATCCATTGCAACTTTACCTTCTAAACCAGCAGATGTAATAAAAAATAAGGCATCAGCCGCATCAGTACTTGATGCACCAGTTTCAATTGCCATTTGTCTGGCTTTTTTACCCATCTTATCAACCTCATTCCCAGCAATACCAACCAAAGATTTTATTTTAGTTAATGACTTGTCAAAGTCAGCACCCATTTTTATAGCCGCACCACCAGCTAATGCCATTGGTAATGCAAATCTTTGCATACTAGCTCCAACAGCTGATACGTTTTTACCAAATGATTTTAACCTTGCACTCGCTTTATTTAGCGTACCAGTTAATCGTGATGCATCGCCAATTAGTTGTACTCTTAATTTACTATCCGCCATGTAATTTTATTTTATTCAAAAATACAAAAAAAATAAGCCACTTATTTTTGTGGCTTTTTAGATTCAGATAATTTTTTAAATGCCATCATTTCATCTTTTGATGATTTTGGTTTGCCTCTTTGTAAATAGACATCTTGAGGCAAAGGGAATAATTTATCTGGTGTAATCATTTGAGCTTTTTTATTGCAATTAACATTATATAACATTGATGCAATATATCTCACTTGCTCCCATTGCATATTAGATTTAATCATGTGTGATTCGCCCAGCAATTGATTTTCTTTCCAAGTATTTTTCCAAAAAATATCTGGCATTATCCCAGCTTGACCAATATAATAATCCAATAAACTTTCCCAAGTCAGCTGGGTTGTTACTTTCCCTCTTTTGTAGGTTTTGAGGTTTTTTTAATATTTCTAGCAACACCCATATTTAAGTCATTACCCAAAATTCTTGATTCCATCATTGCATTTACCACATCATTTAATTTTTCAGAATCAAAATCCTCAAGCCACATTCCAACTTTAAATTCATTGTAGTCAATATCATTACCTTGTTCTTGGTCATGTGCCAATAGGCCAGAATATATCAAAGCTCTAATGCCTTTTATAGACATACCACCAGCAAAAACCTCACCTATTTGGTCAAGTGAAATATTAAGTTGCTCAGTAAAGTTAGACCAGAAATTCATTGAAAAATGCATAGTTCGCATTTTGCCACCTAGTTTTAGGGTGTAGTACCCTCGTTTCTTGTTTGCCATAATTTATATATATATAAGGGTATAGTTTCCTTAAGCTATACCCCTTTAGATTATATGTTATTTTTCTTAGTTAGTTGATTTAGCAATTGCACCAGTAACAGTAATCGAACCAGAATAAGATACTGGTGATTCCATTTCGGCACTCATTTCAATTGAGCTAATAAAACCCTCACCAGAATAAACCTCATCCCCAGTAGCGGCAGTTCCAAAAGACCAATCTAATTTTGTTCTAGCCAAAAGAAAATCAGCCGCCTCAATAGCATTATTTGCATCATTATAAGCAACTAAACCCTCAAAACTAATTTCACCACTTTTTACACCAGAAATAACCTCTTGAAATCCACTACTATCTTTTGTAGTTGCCTCTGGCAAATCATTAGATAGTGAAAGTGAACAAGATGTTGAATGTCCGATTGATGCTGGTGAACCACCATCAGCGGCAAATTTTAGTAATAAGTTAGTTCCATTAAATACTCCGACAGTAGCCATAATTTATATTTTTTAATTATTAATTTAAGACAAATATACAAATAAAATATTTATACATTTTCCAAGTTTGTAGCAATATCCTCCCATTTTTCAAAGACATTATCCCATGTCTTACCCTCAGATGCATCAGTAACAGTAAATATACCAGTTAAATTTATGTCTAAGTTAAAAGAGGTTGCATTTTCAAACTCCGCAGTTTCATCAACCGATACAATAAAGCCCTCACCTCTAACTATTAATTTAGTGTTTACAGTATCTTTAAAATAAAAAACTGCTTTTTGCCGAGTTATAATCATGTCGGCAATTTCATCAAAATTTAAGCTGTTAGAATAATCAGTTAAACACTCACAATTAATTGTACCAGATTTAACACCTGGTATAATTTCACGCCATCCTAAACTATCTTTTGTAGTTGATTCTGGTGTATCTACATTAACATTAAATGATGTGTTTTTAGAATGACCAATAACAGTTGTATCTTTTAATAATAAAAAGCTACTGGCATTTAAAACTGGCATTATTCCTCGATTGGTGTGATTTCGCCAGTATCAATATTTAAAGAACCTTTGCCATGTTTTTCCTCAATTGATTTCATTAACTCTTGTTGTTCTTTAGATGCTTTACTAAATGCATCAACAAGGTTGTCGATATCTTTATATGCAATAACTCTCATACCAATTTCAGTTGCAATTTGGTTTGGTTTTGTTATTGATTCTCTTAATTCTTTTAATTCCTTTTCCTCTAGTTTGCTCATTATATTTATTTATTATTAATTATTAATTCCAATCTGGTTTTAAATATTCATCAACTGGATTTTTTGCCAATTCAATTTGTTTATCCAAACCTTGTTTCATGCTGTCAATATCTAATTTTTCACTTAACCACGAAACAACAATATCTTTTGTTAAATCCTCATAAGGAATAAATGTACTTTCTTTGTTATATTTTACACTTGTAACACCAATAGTGCTTTTAACAATTTTAGGGTCAGAATTATCCTCACCAATAAATGACCAATGAATGTTATAAATAACATTATCTAAATCATCCTCTTTTATTTTTGCATCTAGTTGGTTAATTAACCATTTATAAGTATTTGCCATAATATATTTTTTTACAAATTTAAGAATTTATTTTAACAATTACCGATTGATAATATTGAACCATTACTACCGACTTGCATATATTTTCCACTAGCTGATGGAAAATTACCAGTTGAATATATTGAATAGTAACCAGCCGCAACAACTGTTGAGCCGCTTAGAGTTGTGTATGCAGTATATTGACCACCACCAGCATCAGGCACTAAATTATTTACATCAGTATGATAATATGGAGCTGGTGATGGAATACCAGCTAAACAAGCGTTTGCACTACTTTGTGAATCATATATATAATTAAATGCTGACCTAGTTACATTTTGGTTATATTCACTAAATTCAGAAAACTGTAAAGGATTTGAGCCATCTGGTCGGTTTTCAACTGGGTTTAAAGTATTAACAGCTGGATAATTTTGACCTGAGCCACTAGATTGACCACCAGATAATCGTTGTAAATCTGACATATAAATTGGTGTTGATAAACTATAACTAGAATCATAACCAGCACCAGTTCTTTCCCTACCAGTTTTTAGCATTGATATTTCATCATTTGCGACATTCGGACAAGCCATAATTTATTTTTTTAATTCTTTTATTTCTTGTTTTAAACTATCAACCTCAGCTTTTAATTCTTTTATAGCTTCTATAAATACACCAGCCATATTACCATAAGCAACAGAATATAAACCTTTATCATCTTTTTCGACAACCTCTGGCAATACCTCTAAAACTTCTTGAGCAATAACACCAACTTTAGTTGTTTTATCATCAATATCTTTTCTTGTATATGTTACGCCTCTTAATTTACTAACTTTATTTAAGGCGTTATCAATAGTTATTATATTTTCTTTAACTCTTTTATCAGAAAATGCAATTACATCACTTGTTGCCCTAATAGTGCCAGTAACATCTAATTTATATCCTGGTTGATATTTACCCACCCCAACA
>Ga0181407_1000518_pt1 | contig 13073 bp, 15 predicted proteins | sample 30SPOviralmetaG_FD_130136 | JGI IMG/M metagenome (GOLD analysis project Ga0181407, IMG submission 130136) | Marine viral communities from the oligotrophic San Pedro Time Series (SPOT) site, San Pedro Channel, CA, USA - 30 SPOT_SRF_2012-01-26 | ecosystem: Environmental > Aquatic > Marine > Strait...
ATACTACTTAAAATTGCGAAATTGATTTTTTGGAACATAATGTGTTTATGTAAAATATCAGAGATATGTATGATAAATATTTTACCATTGCAAATGCCATTTTTTAATACGCATTTAGGGTTTTTTATGAGGGTCATTTAGCGTAGCCAAAATCATTATAAAACATTTAATACTAAAATGAAAGTCGATCTAACAATAAATAATAATAATTAAAGATGTTGAAATAACAAACTAAAATAAATAGTTTTGTAACCGAATTTAGATTTTTATTTTTCAGAGAGGGAAATTTTGAAAATTATTTTTTTTCTCGAGCTTACGCAAAACGCATTTTTTATAATTGCGTAATTTATTTAAGAAATATAAAGTGATGAAAAATAAAGATGATAAAGATATATGCATGCGAATATTGTAAATACCGTACCAAACGAATAGCAGATTTGCAAAGACATAAAAATAAAAAAACGTCATGTATCAACAGAATGAAAGTAAATGTTGATAAAGAGAAAGTGATAGCATCTGACATATCTATGGGACAAAATGACATATCTATGGGACAAAATGACATATCTATGGAACAAAATGACACATCTGTTGGACAAAATGACATATCTATGGGACAAAATAACATATCTACTGGACAAAATGACATAGATATGTCTGAAAATATAAAAACAAATACATATAAATGTTCAAAATGTCATAAGATTTTACATAGCAAGAAACGACTAAGAGGTCATGAAGAAAAATGTGATGGAACACACATTTTACAGTGTAAAATCTGCCTAAAGATGTTTGCTTCTCAACAAGGAAAATCGAAACACAAACTGAACGTCAAGTGTTCACCACCAGCAATTACAACTGCAATAACCACTACTAATAATATGAACAACAACAATATTTCAATTGACAAATCAACAAACAATAATAATATAACCAACAATAATTTCAATTTAATAAAAGCAGATTTTGGTAAGGAGAATCTGGACAAAATGTACCGAGATCCCAACTATTTTAAGAATATTGCAGATAATATAGAAATGGGAAGATACGCAATACCAAAAACAATCGAGTTTATCTATTTTAACGACGATTATCCAGAAAATCAAACATTGAAAAAAGATCGAAGAAATGATAAGTTGGTTTCCATCCACCAAAAAGGAAAATGGCAAACCAGAATGTTTGAGGACGTCCAGAATGATATACTGAGACAAAGTGAAGAATATCATAAAAGCTATTTGCAAAACTTGGAAGAAACGGTAGATACTACTGTAAAAGATAAGAAATTCAAGGAAAGAATGCTACCTGTGGCCTGTTTTTTACGTATTATGAAAGAGAACGGTTGGAGTTGTGCTGATGTGAAAAACATAGGTGTAAATTTAGACTATGAAATGGATGATGAAGATTACAAGAGAATGTTATCGTGTAAGAAAGAAATGGAACTTTTGATGCTAGATAAAATACATGAAGAAACAACAGTAATGTATCACAATACATCAGTGGCACAGAATGCTCTTGAATGACATTTGTATCTCTAGCTACTAAATAAACCTAGTTCTCTTCTCAACTATCTCTAAAATCAGTCTATGATTCTTTCGCATTGACACATGTTTAGTGCCATCATGCTGTGGCACGTGCCAGAACTCTAAATAGTCACCGTGATTCTCATTCAACCAGTCAAGCAGCTCATTGTGTCCTCTCGCACGTGCTTCTGAAATTACAGTATCCCACTGATCAGGGTGCACTTTGCAATCACAATCGATAAGCAATTCTGTCATTCTTCTATCTCCAGCAACAATAGAAATATGCAAAGCTGTCTGTTGAGTGTCTGATGGAAAATAATTCTTGAAGGATTCACTCATGCGTGATAGCAGTAATGCAGCAATTTCATAATGTTTTTTGAATACCATAATATGCAGCAGGTGTTCGTAAGGAATGTTTGGTAGTCGAATGGAAACCATAAACTCAAAATGTGCATCATACTCAAGTAGTACTCGAACAGTGTCCAATTTGTTGCAGAAACATGCCATAAACAATGGTGGTTCTCCAAATGAATTGATATATTTCACTAAGTGGTCGACGACACCAAGCTCACTAGCCTTCTCCAGAATAGCTTTAACAACAGCAGGACTACACTCTAGAACAGCGATGTGTAGAATACTGTTGCACACATCTCCATATTTTGTAAGAAGTGTTTCAGGAGAAGCTTTTTTCAGAATAATCTCATACCCACCATCACAATAGTCTGAATCATATTTCAGTGCCAAAAACAAAGGTGTGATACCTGGAAATACAACAATATACACACACACAATAAGTAAGTAAAATAGGGATATATAGCATATATTTACAAAGTCTGAATGTTTTAATAAAATCATTTCTATTTTTCTAGCAATATAGGAAAATCATACAATCACACAATAGGCAATACGTACCAGAATTCAATGATAGTGCATTAATATCAGCCCCAGCAGACACCAACAGTTCCGTAATCACAGGTTTGATGTTCTTGACAGAATGAAACAATGGAGTCTGGTTCCTGTACTGATGGTTGATATCAACATTGATTTCTATGAGTGCAGCTACAGCCATTGCATTGCCTGTGGCTATTGCAACACCCAACATAGTGTATCCAGCATACAAACTATCCAGCATACCATCTGACTTCACAATCATATTCAGAGCATTTTCTTCAGTATGTCCGAGAATCACCAGTAGAAGAACTGTTAATCTGTTGAAGTCAGGTTCATTGAGAAAGAGTCCACAGAAGTCTTCTGCAGAATATGAGTATCCGTCGTCGCTCAGATGGACTTGGTTGATAACTACACAGAGCTTTGAAATTAAATCAGCAGCACGCTGAATGTAAGGTAACAGTTTAGCGTATGATAACACTTTAACGTACTTTTGGTTCAGCTGCAAACACACATACAACAACAGCAACAACAACACTAAAGTGAAGTGTTTAACATTCACTGTCAGAAAATAATAACAAAAATACAACAAATATAGTCTTCATACAAAAACAAAACCGACCTGCCAACTATTTTTGATGGTTATCTTTTATGTTTGAAAAATAACTTCAAAAATAGTTGGCAAGTCGGTATCAGTAGTATCAGCAGATATCACAGACATCAATACATATGAATAATACATAAATAAAAAGAGGAGGGTTGGGACAGAGTAGTCTAAGGTTGTTATTTATCAGTAGATCAGATCCGTATTTAATGTCATATAATTGACATACAAGGCGGTCCTGACCATACTGATAAACATTCTGCTAAATTATTTATTGTAAGATTATATTTCACAGAAATATAACAACGAAAGGAACATACCGTGTTCAGAATATTTTCACTATCATCATCATCAAGCACATCAGGATGGTGTGCTATAAGTAATTTGCAACAGTCGTATATGGCGGTAGTTTGCGAGTCATCAGTATCTGTAGATGTACGCTCTGCAAGTGCCTGTGTGTGTTCTGACTGAATAAAATTCCACAAGGCCAGATTCTGTATTCCAAACAACAGTTAGTATTCAGTAGTTGTATGTATATGTATATAAATATGTTTGGTATAATATTAGAACATCATAAATGATAAAGAATACTTAACACAAACAGACAAACCATAATACTCATACTCACCTGAGTTGTTTTTGCTTCAGGGGCTCGGCACTTAGGACAATAAACAATGCCTGAGTTATTCAGTGAGTATTGTATATGGTCTTTGATGCATTTACCGCAGAAGCTATTACCACAACACTGCACTAGTTGTGGATCAACTAATATCTGCACAAACAGGCAAAACGTACATAATTAGTTTTAATATTGATACAGGGAGATGTAATTGTCAATTTAATTAAATAATTACAGAATAAATAAATTACGAGATGGATTTACAAAAAAAATTGATTTGAAAACAACAATTAAACATATAGTTTTAGAAACCAAGATGTCGTTTGAACAAACGACAAGTCAAACAGAAGTAGATAAGCAATATAAGGAACTATATGAAAATGAGCTGAAGCGAAGGGAAAAGGCTGAAATTATTTTAGAACAAAAAACTAATGAATTAGATAAGATCGAATTACTTCTTAAATCAAAAGACAGAGCTCTGAAAGATATCAAAGTGAAGTTATTATCTTATACAAATAGTCAGACAGCAAAAAATGGTCATAAAGAAGAAGTGCTAGTTTGTAAAGATCTAAATCGAAAATTAATAAAAGATGCTTTTATTCCTATGTTGGGTTGCAATCATAATGAATGCAATATAATTACAGGAAATCATAAATGTGATATACAATCTGATAATAAGATTTTGAGAGGCCAAGTCAAAAAATATAAAAAAGGTCAATTTCAACAATTAGATAGACATTGGACTTCAAGTCTTATTGAACAAGTACCACAATTAGATGGAGCTTCACAAATATTAAAAGAATTATTTGAATATCCAATTTTACCAAATGGAACACATGTAGATAAAACTAAAAAATTAAAAATATTATGTAATTCTAATTATTCACAACAAACATTAGAAAATTTCTTGCAATTGTTAAACAACTGCAAAAAGCAAATATTAGAATACGCATTTTATGGTTCTAATTTACAAATACAACCAGAATATTTATTTGGTGTTGAGTATGAAAATGTTAAAAGGAATAAAATAGTAGTGTGTAAAATAGAAGAAGTAATAAAGCATTTAGAAACCTTAAATTTCAAAGTATCACCAAGAAAAACAGCTATTTTACTTGGTGACAAGGGCACAATTTCTTTACAAAGAAAAGGCGGTGATTCTGGGAGGAAAAGTAGTAATCAATTACAATTTAAACTTATCTTAAGCAATATTATTGATAAAGTGCATGTATTAGAATATAAATTGTAAGTCTTTAATTAATTCTTGAAGAACATTAACAACTATACTATTTCCCAAGTAAAATAACATATATTTTTTATTGGACAAAGACTCATATTTATAAGAGTCATCAAATCCAAACATTTTCAATGTTTCATTTATACTTAATGTTCGAATTTTCCCATCAAAATAATATAACCCCGTTTTTGCCCCTGGACCACCAGAAGAAGCACATATGGTTGGACCACATTTTGTTATATCATATACACGCTCACCTTGTCGTCCACCTTTTCCTGTTTTCACATTAACTAGTTTATATTTCATCATACTTTTACCAGAGCATTTTTCTAATTTATACTTTGGTGTAAAATCAAAAAATTCAGAAATAGTATTATCTATTATAGTAGATACTGGAACAATTGGTCTGTTTATCCCCCGGAATATGTAGTGTTTATCTTTATTACAAATTATATATATACGATGTCTTGATTGAGGTGAGTTAAAGTATCGTGAATCAATAACTTTATAACTGAAATTATAACCTCTATTTTCTAACTCATTTTTAATAATTTTAAATGTTTCACCTTTATGAATTGTATGAAGATTTTTAACATTTTCAAGCATTAATGTTTCTGGTTGTTTTTTATCAATGATTTGCAATAATTTAGTAAATAGATTACCACGCCTTTTATCTTGGAATCCTTTTTGACTACCAGCAATACTAAATGGTTGGCACGGAAAACCAGCACATAATATATCAAAATTAGGCATTGTATCTATATTAATTTTGTTAATATCTCCTGCTGGTTTTATTCCATAGTTTTCTTCATATATATTTCTAACACCTTCATCAATATCACTTGCGAAAACACAAGTATATTTAACTTCATTTTGGAGAATATTATTTCTATTGAATGCTGTATGGAAAGCACCTAAACCACAAAATAAATCAATATATTTAATTTCTTTTCTTTGGTTTTCCTGCATAGTGTCGTCAATATTTACATTTACTTCTTTATTTTCAAAAATCAATTTTTTAATATTTAATTCTTTTAATTTTTCTTCAACTGCTATATCAAGTGTCTTAGTGTAATCATTATTTTCACAAGGCGTTTCAACCATATACTTTCGTTATATATTGTTGTCATTTTATATTTTAAATGAATTAATTAGTTAACGTAAAGTTTACAATTAAAGGTGAGTTTCGAAATATAAATATATAATAAGAACATTTTCCAGTTGAAACCTATTCTTTCTTCAAGTCGAACAACAGTTGTTGTGATTTGACAGTCTCCATGAGGTGCTTCGAACTGAACCCAACCTTACGTGAATGTGCCAACTGCAAGAAGCAACAGCATGAGCTTTCAAAACCTTTGAATACATGTAAGTGCTATCAGGTAGACTACTGCAACAAACAGTGTCAGAAGGAGCACTGGAAGACTGAGCACCGTTTGCAGTGCAGTCAACACCGACACAAAAGCCAAGTGAAAGTGTGTGATAACTGTGGAGCACGAAAAGGAGAAGATGGAGCTCGGCTGCGTAAGTGTGGCAAGTGTGCTACAGCAGTATATTGTAGCCGTGCTTGTCAGGTAAAGCACTGGTACCAAGAGCACCGTTCCGTGTGTCCTATATGGGCAGCTCACATGTTTGCGATGGATATGGTGGGTATCAAAAGACTGTCGTATTCAGCTCTTAGAGGCTTCCTGAAAAGTACTCAGGAAAAAGCTCGGGCACAGGCGAAGGCCATGAGGAGCTAGCTTTTCCTATGATAAGTATTATATGGTATATATACGATAGACAAAAGACAGTCGTTCGTCGTGAGCAGTCGTCATTCACACAGCCATGAGAACAACTACGTAAGCCCTAGAACACACACAACCGGTCCTCATGGCTGGGGTACCGTAGAGAGTGTTCTAGCGTAAGGAAAAAATCGCCACTTCGTCTGTTTGTAGGGTTTAAGTAGTTAAATAGATATGAGAAGTTTGAACATGATCGGAACAGTGGTTTATGAGCTGTAGGCAGTCGTCATTCTCACAACCATGAGAACAACTACGTAAGCCCTAGAAAACACACACGCGACCAATGATTCTCATGGCCTGTAAGGGGTACATCACTTGTAAAGGGTGTGTACCTGATGGCAAATATCGCACTGCAAATCGTCAGAGACCGGTTTTGTTGCTGTAGCCCCACTTGCACTTGCTGTAGCCCCACTTGTCGCTGTGCTCTTCAGAGCGGGTTCTTCATCGCTCTGTTCTTCATCGCTCGAGTCTGCTAGCGGCCATAGTTCTTTTCTTTGCACATAAAGACTAGAATCTGAGTCTAATGAACTAGGTAAGTATGAACTAGATAAGCCTGCACTTGGCTCTTCTTCATCCGTAGCACTTTCCGACTGTGGTGCGGTGGTGGTATTCATGTGTGTGTGTGAGTGTGGGTGAGTGCAGAGCGAATGTGTAGAGTGAAGCGTAAAAAGTGAAAGTGGTCAACACTCAACGGCGAACACTCAAGATATGGAAATATATTGTCAGTTAGCAATCAAACCTCTGATTAATATAAAAAATAAAACATTTATTTAACTTTTCTTTTCACTACTTTTCGTCCTCCATTAGCTGGAGAAGAGCCAAAATTACTACTTACATAGTTGCTACTACAATTACTAATATTTCCTTTCTTACACCTTTCAAGAAAATTATTCCTAAAATCTTCAAACTTAGGTGAAATATTTTCACATTTCTTACAAGTCTGTTGTTCTGGTGTATGTGGAGTTGTAGTTTGCCCATTAGGTATTTGGTTTAAAATATTGTTGCAAAAGGCACTTTTCCTGAAACAATCTTTCCAGACGATATCTGTTTGTTCTGAGTACCAATGTATGATATTATCGAAATTGACTTTATCTACTATATCTTGTGTAGATATGGATTTTGCATTTTTAGGCTCAATCTGAAGTTCTAACAATGTACTAAACAATAATCTATAATAATCAAAAACGTACATAAAGTTTTTAGTATATTCCTTGTATTCATATTCCTTGTTCATAACGACTTTCTCACAAGACTGACTTTTTTTTGTGTGTGTGTACTTCCTGAATTATCAGAATTTTTTTGAAAAATTTCTCGTCTATTCGAATCTGTTAATTTGTATGCCATAATATTAGAAGAAATAATTGCTTCTTGTGGTGGTTGAGGTGTAAGAAGTCCAGCAAAATCAAAATCAAACAACTTAACTTTAATATTCAAAGAATTTGCGTTTGCGTTTTCCACTTTCACTTTCACGTTCGAAGTGTGTAAATCTCCGTGGAAAAACCCAAACTCATTATTATATTTTTTTATAACACACATGATTTTATTAAAGACTTTGAAGATGTTTGTATGATTATTTTCATTTTCATCTATATATTTTTTAAAATCTACAAAACCAAGTTTATCTGTATTTTCCAGCACTAAATATTGCATATTTTGTATTTCAGGATTATCTTGTTTATATCCATCTAGTGTTATATCCGTCTCATTGATTTTAATTGTGTTATTGCTTACAACACCACTCTCGATGTATCTTACAACATCTCCGTCAGATGAAGCACAACGGATATTAGCAGTGCACAATTTTTTATATATTTCAGCTTCATCTTTGTATGCACAAGAATAAATTTTATGTTTTGCCAATTTAACAATATATGATGAATTTTGGTCAGATAGTTCATACTCATAAATATTTCTTCTAGAATTTGAAATATTCAGAGGGGACAATCCTTCTCCTCCCCGTTGATATGATTTAGCATTCTTAATGATTTTAGGATAAGGTAAATCTCCTTTTTTTCTAATTTGCTTTTTGGTAAAAAATAGATGAATTATATCTGCTATATTTGTACTTGGATGAATTTTGAGAACTTCTTGAAAAGGTTTTATTATTGGATGAGTTGTAGAACCGTCTAAAAATAAGCAACCTCTATCGAATATGTCTTGATATCTTTTGCTGACTTTACGCTTTTTGTCGTTTCTGTTATTTAAATTATTCACATGAGCTTGGAGTGAATTCAGCATTAGAAAATCACCTATTTTCCGAATAAATGAGTAATTCATTTTTTAACATGAAAACATAATTTAATTTCATTTAGCAGGTTCAATTTTGACGATATCGGTTGACAATTTCAAATTAAAAAATTCCTACATTGTTGTAATGTTGCAAATTAAACATATTTGATTTATCAATATATCCGTCTATTAATTCTAAATTGGATACGTCATAGTCAGTAGATGTAAGAATGATTTTTTGTCTTGTATTGCGATAGATACCTTCCCATTCTCTGAATGATTTTATATAGTCTATAATATGTTCTTGTTCTTCATTCAAATAAAAATGTATATCTAATATACAATAAGTATAAATATATGATTTCATTAAATTAACAGTTTGTTCAATAGTGTTGCTTCTAATAGATTGTAAATTGAATTTTGATTTTAAAACATTTTGGTACATTGTGATTGTCGTATCGTTGTCATCAGCAATTAATACATCTTTATTGAAAGTAAAGCAAACATGATATTTTATAATACCAACACCTTTTAATAATGAAATTTGCTCTTTTCCAATGAATGAATCTTTAAATGTATTTGAATTTAAATTCGTTAAAGAAGATGATGATATACAACATGTTCCAGGTAAAGTTAATGATTCTAATCTACTAGTAATATTAATATTGTTTCCAAATACTTGAAATTTATGAGGATTTGTAATAAATCCTGAAGAAATCTCACCTACATGAATGCCTATACGCAAAGAAGTATATGAATCAAATAAATTTTGTATAAAGTGTACTTTTGATAAAATATTTTTTGCTATACATATTGTATTGAAACAATTTATATAGATAGGTAAATTGTTTGTTAAACCAGCAATAATCAATATAGAATCGCCAACTAATTCAATTTTATGTATGTCTTCGCCATACTTTGATAGTATATCACAAATGAAATCATTATAAGCAGTCATTGTATGAAATATTTCCAAAGGAGAGTGTTTTGAACACCATTTTGAATAATTTACGATGTCTATTAAACAAATACACGTATTTTTATGTAGTTTGATATGATGTGCACTATCAAAATTAAGATAAAGTTTATCAATACTGTTTTGACGTTTTTGAATAATATTATTACTATCGGTCTCTGAAGATATACACTCCATACATTTTACTTTATATGTTAATAAAAATATATTTCTAAATACTAAAAATAATTTTCAATATTCAAAATATTAAAATATTAAAATATTAAAAGTTTAAATAAATATACTTTTCAAAAAGTTTATATAAAGCTATGAAAATGCAATATGGAGCGGACTAACAAGGAAATGCAAATATAACAGAAATTAAATTGCATATCAAGCTTAGATTCATTCTAGATTTGTGGATACGATTGATGATTACTACTAGATACTAACGATGTGTCACACATAACGATATTAGAACAATATGCTTACGTATCAACAACAAAGAAGTTTTCAAGACGAAAAAATATATATGTTTTCACACATTCTAGGAGGAGGAGGCTGTCTTTCTGGACGCTGTGTGTTTCCATTCGCTTTCCATTCTATGTGTGTAAAAAGTAGTTCAACAACTATATAATTATAGATTGCTTTCTGTTTTGTGTGAAGTTGGTTCCGTACACTCATAGAGTCCCTGTACAGATCTAGAAGAAAAAGCTATGAAAATCAGATTTGGATTTGAATTTGGATTTCTAAAGTAAAACGTGGAGTCGAAAACGTGGAGTCGAAAACGTGGAGTCGAAAACGTAATACTGGCGTAATAGATTACTCATATTCTAAAATTACAACTCAACACGAACAAACCCTAAACCAACACAAACAAACAACACAAACAACCAACACCATTCCCTTTTCATACCCATCATTCTACAGTCTATCATGAATAACACGCATGAAGTCAAAAAAAGAAAAGGTAAACCATCTCTTTACACAGGTCCAATGCGTAGGTTGTTTTTCGTTCGCTGTCCATTCGGATACGTGATCGCTGTGTTAAGTTATATAAGTTGCATTCTATATGTGGGCCTGTAGAACTTTGATTCTCTACTCTTTTTTTTTGTTTAAAGAACACATTCTGTCTGTTCTGTGAAGATGGTGCTCATAGTGTATTTACTCTCCCAACGTGTGTTTCGTGTGTTGGTAAGAATATTTGATAACACTAAGCGTGTATCATGGGTGTTGGGTCATGGTGTGTTATTGCTTCGTGTTGTTTGTACCAGTGTATTTTTCAGACGATGTTGCTGAACAACCAACACCTGATTCTTACAAACGAGTTGGTCGTGAGACAAGTAAGAATGGTGAGCACAAGAATGAAGACACGCATACACAGAAGGTGTTGGAAACGTGGCAGAGCGTACGAGTTGAAGAGCTTCAAAATGCAAATGTAATTTTACAGGAGTACATCAAGTTGATAGAAGAACATATAGCTTTAAGAAAAGAGTTTTTGACTCTGAAAAATTATTTAGGCTTGGTGGATAAATAAATCAGAATTAGTGAGAAAGGATACGTAGTAGTATATACACCAAATGTAATCTCATACACCCTGCTATAATATAACAATAAATATACGCGTTTGTTTGTTCTCACTTCCTACAGATGGGCGTCTTGTTGTTGAGGCAGTTGGTTCATGCTTGTTCGAGTACTTTCTTCAAAGTCTGAATGATGCTCTCTAACCCTGCAATTTTCTGATCTTTTGCTGCTACATCATTCCTTAAATTCTGAATTTGCAAAGCATACTCATTTTTAAACTCTTTGAACTCTTGAGCATTCTCTGTTTTTATTGCTTGCAATTCATTCTTAAGATGAGAACATTGTGTTGCAAGCGCCGAGTTCAGTTCCTGCCAAAAAACAAAGGACACAAATCATATCACTCATCACTAATTCAAATCACTCACATATTTCAAATCACTCAGATTAAAAGTGGATATCAAAGAGACTCGTCACTCAAACAGAAAAAAAATCTACATATGTACTTACTTTTGCAGTTATCACTTTCGTGGCTAAATTTGCATCATGTACAGTTTCAGTTTGAATTAGTCCAGAACCAGAATGATCTCCCGATGAAACAGTGTTACTAAAACCAGTACCATTGAAGAATCCAGGTGGAAAAGAACCCGCTGCTTTTGCTGACAAAAGTCCAAATATATATGAAATATACACACCCCAAAAAAATTGGTTATGATTCGAACCTGTTGATAATTGTCAATGGCACAACAAAACAATTATAAAATAACAGGATATATAAAATAACATGATAAAATTAACACAATTTATACATACAATTCATTCAATTTAATTCATATAATCATGACAAAATGCATAAACTCTCACCAGTGTCAGGAGGTCCGGTAGCATCAGCAGTACCACCACCAGTAGCTCCGGTAGCATCAGTGTCAGCAGTACCACCACCACCAGTGTCAGGAGGTCCGGTAGCATCAGTGTCACCACCACCAGTGTCAGGAGGTCCGGTAGCATCAGTGTCAGCACCACCAGTGTCAGGAGGTCCGGTAGCATCAGCACCAGCACCACCACTGTCAGTAGCTCCGGCTCCATCACCAGTGTCAGCAGTACCACCAGTGTCAGTAGCTCCGGTAGCATCAGTGTCAGCAGTACCACCAGTGTCAGTAGCTCCGGTAGCATCAGTGTCAGCAGTACCACCATAAGTAGCTCCGGTAGCATCAGCACTACCACCACCGCTTGATTGAAGCTGGCTTTTAATTGAAGCCCACTTTTCACACAACCTTTTTGGGTCTTTTATAATACTGTCATCCATAATACTGTTTTGTTGATTCTCATCCATACAGTCCCAATATTCGCTTATTTCCTTTTCAAATTCAGCCATTTGGTATGTACCTGGTGCCACACAACATGAATAAGTTAATATTCTGTCTGAAAAGATCTAGAAAAACCTATGTACCTGTTGTAAAAAGTAGGTATCGTGTATCAAGGGGAAATAGCCAATTTAGTATAAGATAGTTATTATTATTAAAGGTACTATTACGAAGTTGGAGGTCGAATGGTATAACGGTTGAGGAACTGGGACAGCCACCCGCCATCATTCTCACAGCTATAAAAGAAAACCCCAAACCCCAAAACCCCAAGTTGAGACACATGTACAACCCCGTTGTAAAAAGTAGGTATCGTGTATCAAGGGGAAATAGCCAATTTAGTATAAGATAGTTATTATTA
>Ga0181407_1000524_pt1 | contig 13015 bp, 25 predicted proteins | sample 30SPOviralmetaG_FD_130136 | JGI IMG/M metagenome (GOLD analysis project Ga0181407, IMG submission 130136) | Marine viral communities from the oligotrophic San Pedro Time Series (SPOT) site, San Pedro Channel, CA, USA - 30 SPOT_SRF_2012-01-26 | ecosystem: Environmental > Aquatic > Marine > Strait...
AAATATTCTATAGCAATACTTTCGTTGGTTGCATTTCCTGCATTAGCTAACGTCGAAATTACAGGTAGCGTAGAAGCTAAATGTGTTATTCAAACAACTAAAGCGGGTTCATACGGCAACCCGATTGCCAGCAAACTAAGCACCACTCCCGCTGACGGTGGTGTACTACCTGTAATGAGGTATGACGTTTCGATCGCTGATGCTTATATAGCTAGTATAACACACCCAACGTCGTTTAGCTCGTCACCTTCTCTGACAGATACATTAGCATGGACAGGTAGTACAAGTGTTACACAAACATCTGTTTCTGGCATGTCAGCCTACGAAGCCGCTAAGACAGTAGTTGGCAATACTACAAACTTTAACCTTACGCTTGCAGGGTCTACTTGGTTTAGCACTGCATCCAGTGCGACTTATGGTTCAGCTAAACCGTTACCGGGAGGCACTTATACGGCCGTCGTACAGGCAACCTGCATTGCTAAGTAGGATAATTACGATAGGCTCGCTAGTTACTTTTGGTGCGTCTGCGCACGAAATGACGCCTGCTTATCCCGAAGTAAAAACAACTCACATTAAAAATGTAGTTAAAGTAGAAATGTCTCTATTTAATTCTAGGGAAGAGATAAAATATTATCAGATTGATTTGTTTGATTTAAACTGGATGAACATTCCTTTTTCTACAACATATAGAATTATGAAAGTTGAGTACAAAGAACATAAAGCTTTTGATGTGTACATAAGAAAAAGAGATATGCCTGAAGCTGTGTATCTATGCACAACGTCAAAGGTAAGGAAGACTAACCAGTCCAGAACTCTTGTTTCTTCTAGGATATGCTCAAGGCTAGATGGTGAGCCTGCATGAGATTAATAGTAGCCCTTTGTTTATTATCTAGTTCTGTTGTAGCAGACAGTAGCTCTCTTTCGCTTGCATTACCCAGCCCGCCAATGAACTACCAGTCGGACTCTTTTTCTACAGGCAATACGCGGTGCAGTAACGCTGTAGGTGGCGGTGTGAACTTAGAGTACGGGGTAACAGGCGTACTATCAGGGTTAAATACTAATAGTCGGGGCAAAGATATAGGCGTATACGCACGTATTGTTATACCTTTGGATAAACCCAAAGCCCGCATTAACTGTGATGACCTCTATCAGATAGAGTTGGCGCAACGCAGACTAGAGATACAAAAGCTACGCGATGAGATAGAAGCACTGAGGAACTTACAAAATGCGGGCGGTGAGATGGAGTTTGAAAACTAATGGATACTACCAAGATAGCAGATAACATTGATGGGCTTGCAGATCGTGAGTTTAAGACAGGCGGTATGAAGTTATCTTTTGGGTCAATTATGGCTATACTTGCATTCTTATCTACAGTTGTAGGTGGGCTATACGGTGGGTTTGTGATGTACCAAAAGATCGAGGAGGTCGCGGGGCTAGACCTTGGAGCTTATCAACAAGCGATGGATGTTATGGATGCAAAAGTCACGGGCATTGCGGAAAAGGTAGAAGAATCCGTAGAATATAGTCGTGACATTAAGAACGGATTACGTTCGGACATATTGAGCATTGAAAAGCAAACGGATCGTGTGGAGGACATGGTACGTGAGTCTGAGGACAAAGTCCGCACTATGATCGACAACGCAGAGGTTCGCTTCGAAGCACAACGTGAACGATTGCGATCAAATCAAGATGCTGAGATGAAAGACTTAGAAGACAAATTAATGGATAAATTACAGAGGGCATTGGATAACCCTCTTTCGGACTAGGAGAAACAAGCATGGATGAATTTAAAAAATTTGATGTCAATGGGGACGGAAGCATAGACAAAGCTGAGTGGGACGCGCTCGAATATGAAGACCGTAAAAGACGTCTTGAGGACGAGGACAGTCAAAGAGATGCGCAAAGACGTATGACGTGGTTTGCCCTCTCAGGAATGCTACTTTACCCTTTTGCGGTTATTTTAGCCGATGTTTTCTCTTTGATTGAGGCCGCAAAGATACTTGGGGCTATGGCTTCGATTTACTTTGTGTCAGTAGCTGGTATAGTCAGCGTGTTTTTTGGAGCCAACGCATTTGCGAAAGGAAAAAAAGAATGATGGGATTAGGTTTATTAGGTAAAGTAGCGGATTTAGCCGGTGCTGTTATCGATTCTAAAGCCGTAGTTAAAAAGGCTGAAGCTGAAACTAAGATGAAAATTGCTACGGGGGAAATTAGCTGGGAGCAAGCAGCAATTCAGGCCAGCAACAACTCTTGGAAAGACGAGGCGTGGACAGTGTGCTTTATTGCAATCGTAGCGTGTTCGTTTGTACCGCCCTTACAACCGTTTATGAAAGAAGGCTTTGCTAACCTTGATGCCGCTCCGCAGTGGTTTCAATGGGCTATGTACGCAAGTATAGCTGCCAGCTTTGGTATCCGTACTATGAAAGGCTTTAAGAAATGAGTAATGCATTAAAGCTTTTGCAGGAAAAGTGCGGGTGTACACCTGACGGTAGTTTCGGCCCTAATACAGCTAGAGGAATTGCTTCTCACTATGAGTGGACGCCTGAACGTGGCGCTCATATTCTGGGTCAGGTTGTTCATGAAAGCGGAACTTTTAGGTACACGCGTGAAAATTTAAACTACAGCGTAGAGGCTATGATGAAAGTCTGGCCTAGTCGTTTTCCTACGGTGGAGAGCGCAAAGCCTTACGAGCGTAATGCTAAAGCGCTTGCTGATAAGGTTTATAGTGGCCGCATGGGTATTCCCGAAAACGAAGGGCACAAATGGATCGGTCGCGGATTTTTACAACTCACCGGGTATAACAACGTTCGAGCTTTTGCTTCTGATATGCGATTACCTGAAGTCATGACAGACCCTTCTCTTCTTGAGGAAGACTATGCAATGGAAACCGCTATTTGGTTTTTTGACTCAAACAAACTGTGGAAAATATGTGATGAAGGTGTGAATGACGACACTATAAAAAGACTGACTAAGCGTATTAACGGTGGTTACACTGGACTAGACCACCGTACTAAGGAAACCAATAAAATATACGAATGGTTGAAAGCTTCTTAATAAATCGCATAAATATACAGATAGTCCTAGCATATCTCATATAAGTTGTGCTAGGATAATATAGTACATTATTCGATAATATAAGAGGTGGGAATGGATGAGATTTATGTAGCCGAGGCTGTTTTTCGTATCTTGAGAGAAAGACGGCAAGGGGTTACGGATTTGATGATCTACGGAAATGTCAAATCAATGGAGCAATATCGTGAGCTTATGGGCAACATGGAATGCCTAAATCACGTGGAACAGGAACTCAAGGGCCTGCTAGATAAACAGGAGCGATCCAATGACTGAACAGTCTAATAAAATTGATTTGTCCGCCGCCGCCGAAGGTGTGGCCGCTATTACAGAGGCAAATGCAAAAACTGAAAAAGCTAATCTTGCCGACGCTTACGTCGAAAATCCCCGTTTAAACCCAGAAGCATTAGACGCAAGTCTTCTGGAAAGAATGCCCGCCCCTACTGGATGGCGTATTCTCATCTTACCTTATCAGGGTAAGGCAAAGACCGCGGGTGGTATATTTATACCGCACGAAGTCCAAGAGAAAAGTCAGATTTCCACACAGGTGGGTTATGTTCTTAAAGTCGGTCCTCTTGCTTACAAAGACCGTGATAAATTCCCTGAAGGCGCGTGGTGCGAGGAGAAGCAGTGGGTATTATTTGCCCGCTATGCTGGCTCACGCCTACAAATCGATGGGGGAGAAGTCCGCATTCTCAATGACGATGAGATACTTGCGACTATTTTGGACCCTGAAGACATACAGCATTTATAAACGAGGTAAGATATGGCTGATAATGAAGAAAACCAAGTCGAATTAGACGTTGGTGATAACCAAGAAACTGAAATCGAGGTTGAACAGGAAGAGACATCCGCGTCAGAAGACAGTGGATCGGAGGATCAATTTGCTAAAGCAGAGACGTCCACACAGAAAAGGATCGACCGTTTAACCAAAAAAATGCGCGAAGCAGAGCGTCGTGAACAAGAAGCGATTAAGTACGCTCAAGCTGTTCAAAGTGAGGCTCAAACGTTGAAACAGAGAATGTCCAGCTTGGACACAAACTACGTCAACGAGTACACTAGCCGCGTCAACACTCAGATTGAACAGGCCGAAAACACACTGGCTCGTGCGATGGAGATGGGGGACAGTAAGGCTACTGTTGAAGCTCAACGTACCCTCACAAACTTAGCTATTCAGCAAGATCGTGCAAATCAAGCTAAAGCGCAACAAGAGCGCGTAGCCCAGCAAAAAGAGGAGCCACAACAAGCGGCACCTCAACAGCCTGCTCCTGCCGCCCCTAAACGCCCTGACCCTAAAGCAGAGACTTGGGCTATGAAAAATAGTTGGTTTGGTCAAGACGAGGCCATGACTTACGCGGCCTTTGGCATACATAAAAAGCTCGTTGAAGAAGAAGGGTTTGACCCGACGACCGATGAATACTATACTGAGCTTGACCGTCGCATTTCGAGTAAGTTCGTAAATGCCGGAAATACCGCGAACAAACGGCCCGCTCAGACGGTTGTTGGCGCATCAAGAACACCAACTGGGCGCAGTGGGAAAAAGGTTCGTCTCACCCCGAGCCAAGTCGCAATAGCGAAGAAATTGGGTGTGCCGCTAGAAGAATATGCGAAATACGTGAAGGAGTAATAAAATGACTGATGAAAACAATCAAAAAAGTGGTTCGGCAATCAACCGTACTTCTCGCGCTAACCAAACCCGGGAGAAACAGGCTGTTCGTAAGCCTTGGGCTCCACCGTCTATGCTAGACGCACCACCTGCCCCTGATGGATTTAAGCATCGTTGGATACGCGCCGAAACGCGTGGCTTTGATGATACGAAGAACATTAGTGCAAAAATGAGGGAAGGTTGGGAACTTGTTCGTAAGGATGAATACCCTGACTTTGAATCCCCTGTCGTTGAATCAGGTAAACATGAAGGTGTGTTTGGAGTTGGCGGACTGCTTCTCGCTCGTATTCCGGTCGAAACAATTGCAGAACGAACTGAATATTTCTCAAAAAGAAATATGGATCAGATGCAAGCTGTCGATCACGACATGATGCGTGAGAATGCACATTCAACCATGACGATCGCTAAACCTGATCGTCAATCTCGTGTAACCTTCGGTGGCCCCAAGAAATAGGGCTACCTCAATAGGAGTAATATCTTATGGCAAATTCTAATACTGCCTATGGTCTTCGTCCTATCGGGCTAGTTGGCGCTGCGGCTAATACTACTGGCGTAACCCAGTATGAAATCGCTTCCAACAACACAAATGCTATTTTTCAATACTCTATCTGCGTTCCTACGAGCGCTGGTGTTATTGATCAAGCAGGTGCTACTAATGGTGGTACTACGCAAGCATTAGGTGTCCTGATGGGCGTTGAGTACGTTGATTCGGTTTCAAAGAAACCAGTCTTCATTAATTACTGGCCCGGTTCCGGATCAGTAAGTGTTGATACAAACCACCCTGTAAAGGCGTTTGTAGCAGATAACCCAAATCAGTTATTCAAAGTAGCGTCTGACGCGACATTGACTAACCGTGCAACGGCTCTTGCGCATGTATTTGCAAACGCGTCGTTAGGAACATCTGCACGCACAGGTTCTACTGATACAGGTAGTTCCAATTCCGCTTTGGGCGTGTCTACTATTGCGGTAACGGCTACTTTGCCGTTGCGTATTGTTGGCATCATGGATGACGCAGGAAACAGTGACTACGCAGCCGCTGGTATCCCGTTAATCGTCCGATTGAACGCTCATTACAATGCACCAACCAGCCGTTTTGATTCGCAGACTACCGCGACATCAACTGGTCTATAAGGAGGGCTTAATAAATGGCTATTTCTCGCGCACAATTAGCGAAAGAGCTAGAACCCGGCCTTAACGCCTTGTTCGGCCTTGAATACAATCGTTACGAAAACGAACATGGTGAAATCTTTGAAGAAGAAAGCTCAGATCGAGCATTCGAAGAAGAAGTCATGCTCGGTGGTTTTTCAACTGCACCAGTTAAAAGCGAGGGCGGTGCCCTTACTTATGACGATGCACAAGAAACATATACTGCTCGTTACACTCACGAAACTATTGCGTTGGCGTTTTCGATCACTGAGGAGGCTGTCGAAGACAACCTTTATGATCGTTTAGCATCTCGCTACACTAAAGCTCTGGCTCGTTCTATGGCTCAGACAAAGCAAATCAAAGCGGCTTCTATCTTGAACAATGCGTTCACGGCAGGTGCTTCTGCGATCGGCGACGGTGCAGCGCTTTGTTCAGCGGCACACCCATCACTTTCTGGTAATCAGACTAACGTCTTGGCAGTTGCTGCCGACCTTAACGAAACTTCGTTAGAGCAGATGTTAATCGATATTGCTGGTTTAACTGATGAGCGTGGTCTAAAGATTGCTGTACGTGGTATGAAATTGATTATCCCAAAAGAACTGCAATTCATTGCAGAGCGGGTTATCAACTCAAACCTACGTTCAGGTACTGCGGACAACGACAACAATGCGATGAAAAACATGGGTATGATTCCAGAAGGAGCGGTTGTAAACCACTTCTTAACAGACTCAGACGCGTTCTTCATCAAAACTGATGCACCAAATGGTTTCAAATACTTCAACCGTTCGCCAATTAAAACGGCAATGGAAGGAGACTTTGACACGGGTAACATGCGCTTTAAAGCGCGTGAGCGTTATTCTTTCGGTGTATCCGATTGGCGTAGCGTTTACGGAACACCCGGCGCAGCATAAGAACGGAATCCTCATTCTGTCTTACGAAAGAGGCCTTGCGAAAGGCCTCTTTCTTTTTGTTTTATTTTGGTCTATAGTTTTTCTAGGGCAACATATTAGCTTTGTAGACAGGTACCCGCCCTCCTGACGTTGCATAGACTACAAGGCGAATCCTTATGCAAAGGGTATTAAAATGGCATCGACTACATTTTCAGGTCCAGTGACTTCAACTGCTGGCTTTATCGGCGACATCGTCGTCCCAACTTACACCGTAGCAAACGCACCTTCAGCTTCAGCCGCTGGCGCAGGTACTGTTGTATTTGTTTCAAATGGCGCAGGCGGTTCTGCAATCTTGGCTTTCTCTGACGGAACAAACTGGAAGCGTTCTGACACAGGCGGCACAATAGCAGCGTCATAAGAGGTGATCTATGAGTAGATTTGCACCTCCCACCGAAGAAGAACTAGCGGCTCGAGGAATCAAGCCCGCTCAAGTTCGCGCTCGTAATAAAAACGGAACTCTCAAAGCAGATGATCCCTCCACTCCTGATATTAATGAGGCGTGGGAGGATGCCCCTGTAAAGAAAAAACGCGGGCGTCCCGCGAAAGAAAAGGAATAAATCATGGCAGGTTCTGATGTAAGAACAAAAAGATTGACGGGAACAGGGTCTGCGGCTGTGGGTCCTGCGCGCATTAGACAAATCCAAGTGAAAACCACAACGGGAAGTCCCCGCCTCACCATTACTAATGGTAGTGGCGGCGCAACTGTTTTGGATATGGATTTAGATGCGTCAGACACTCATTCGGTAAACATACCCGACGAAGGTATGCGTGTAAGTGATATTTATATCTCAGCTTTCACAGCGTGTACTTCTGTGACGGTTTTTTACAGTTAGGTAAAACATGGCCACAACTAAAAACGTAACTAGAACCCCGTCGGGTCGTATAAAATATAGGGGTGAAACCTTTGCAGGATATAATAAACCCAAGCGAACTCCCGGAAAATCAAAGAAAAGTGCGGTTTTGGCCAAAAAAGGCTCTGAAATTAAACTTGTTCGGTTTGGGGACTCAAAAATGTCCATCAAAAAAGATCAACCGGGACGTAGAAAAAATTTTAGAGCGCGTCACTCGTGTGACACCGCAAAAGATAAATTTAGTGCCAGATACTGGTCTTGCAAAGCGTGGTAACGAAAGAATGAAAGTCGTAGATGTTCTAAGTAAATTAGAAAAGCATGAAGCGGAGTGTAATCTTCGTTATCAACGCATTGAAGAAAAGCTAACTGAAAACAAGAGTGCTTTAAAAGCGTTTGATGTGAAACTTTGGGGTTTAGCTGTTTTAATTTTAATTGCACCTTTTGTAGGAAAGTTAATGGGGTAGAACTATGTCTTATTCGCGTAAATCAAAGAAATCTTCTCCAAAAAGTAAAGGGAGTAAGATTTGTCCCAAAGGAAAAGCTTGGGCGGAACGTACTTTTGACACGTATCCAAGTGCTTATGCGAATATGGCGGCCTCTAAATACTGTAAAGACCCTAACTACGCCAAAAAAAGTAAGGGTAAAAAGTCATAATGGGAAAGCTGAAGGACTGGGTAAATCAAGATTGGGTCAGAATTGACAGCCAAGGCAATATTGCGGGCAAGTGTGGCACGTCTAAGAACAAGAAGAACCCAGACCGGTGTTTACCTCGATCTAAAGCAGAAAGTCTTAGCAAATCTGAACGGGCTTCGACCGCTCGCAAAAAGAAACGCGAAGGTGCTAAAGGCAAGCAGGTTGTTTCCAATACAAAGGCGGCGACGGTAAGAAAAATGAGGTTTGGTGGAGAAGTAACTAAGCCTAAACGAAAATTTAACGGAAAATCTGTACCCGGAACAGCCGTTGCTCGTGGTTGCGGTGCAATTATGAGTGAAAGACGCAAAAGAACAAAGGGGTCGGTAACGCAATCATGATGGCATCCTTAGAAAATAAAATTCAAAAAGAAATCAGGCGTTGGTCTAAGGAGGTGCTAGAAATACCTAGCCCTCACTTTAACGGAGTTCCTCCTTGTCCTTATGCCCGACAAGCGTGGGCGGAAGATAAGGTAGCTATTTTGTTTAAACACGAAGAAAACTACCAAAGCCTGTATTCTTGTATATCTCAATTTGACGATAAGTTTGAACTAGCTATATTAGCGGACTTGTCTAATGATAAAGACCCCGAAGCTTTTCACGAGTATTTAGATGACTTAAACGAGTTTATTTCTACTGGGGCGTTTATCGACAAAGACATCTGGTTAATGGGCTTTCATCCAGATGATGAACAAAACGAATTTGTGGAAGAGGCCGAGTTTGAAGCAGAGACGGACACGCCTTATGCAATGATATTTGTTCAAAGATTGTCTAAATTGCAGGAATCGGCAGACAAGTTGGACAAAAAGGGTTATTATGGTATCTATGATCCTGAGTATAATGCTCTGGAAATCTATGAAAAACGTAAAAAATTTTACAGGAGATTAAAAAATGGCGATGAAACCTCGTAAAGTAAAGAAAATGCGCAAAGGCGGCATGGTTAAAAAAATGCGTAGCGGAGGCATGGTTAAAAAGATGCGAAGTGGCGGCATGGTTAAAAAGATGCGCCGTGGTGGCGCTGTAAAGAAGAAGTAAAATGGCAGTATCTGGAAGCAAAGATTTTGAATTAGACGTTGCTGAGTACGTCGAGGAGGCGTTTGAGCGTTGTGGACTTGAAGTTCGCACTGGTTACGACCTCAAGACTGCGAAGCGGTCTCTCAATCTGTTGCTTGCAGATTGGGCTAACCGTGGGCTTAATCAATGGACTATAAAGCAACGCACTGTAACAATGGTTGCGGCGGATGGAAACTATAACTTAGGTGCAGACGTTATCGACGTGCTTTCTGTTGTGGTAAGACGCAACGGGACAGATTACTCTCTGGAGCGTTTGAGCCGTGATGGGTTTTTAAGTATTCCAAACAAAACAACTCAAGGGCGTGTAAACCAGTTCTTCTTAGATCGACAAGTCACACCCGTTTTAAATCTATGGCCGGTGCCTGATAATAGCACAGACGTTGTTTATTATGACGCTTTAACACGCATGGATGATGCGGATGTATACACAAACACTGTGGATATGCCCTTTAGGTTTTACCCTTGTTTAGCGGCGGGGCTTGCTTATTATATTGCTTTAAAACGCGCGCCAAACCGCGTTCAAATGTTAAAAGCGGTTTATGAAGAAGAGTTTGACAGGGCGGCGACGGAAGATCGAGATCGTTCTTCTTTCAACGTTGTTCCTAAATATGAATATTATAGGGTGGGTTAATGTCTAAGTTCGCATCCGGTAAAAATTCATACGCCATATCAGACAGATCGGGATTTCGATACCGATATAAAGATATGCGTAAAGAATGGAACGGACTTCTTGTTGGAAAAGATGAGTTTGAAACTAAACATCCTCAATTAGGCCCTTTTAGAAAGGTCGTAGACCCGGAGGCGCTACAAAACGCTCGTCCTGATCGTGTAGAACCTTCAGTCGTCACAGTGGGTATGCCTACTGTACTGCAACCAAATAACCGGCCAGTGTCTGCTTTTGGACAAATCGGCTATGTCACGGTGGTAATCACATGAGTTTTACATACGATCAGCTTAAACAAGCCATACAGGATTATACAGAGAATACAGAAACAACTTTTGTGAACAATCTCCCTGTATTTATCAGAGCTTCTGAAGAGCGAATACTAAAAAATATACAGTTAGACCTGTTTCGTAGAAACCAAACAGCAAATTTGACTGCAAATAATCCGTATCTAAACTGTCCCAGCGACTTCTTAGCTCCTTTTTCTCTAAGTTTTACGGACGGAAGCAGTAATAAGGTCTTTGTGGAGTTCAAAGATGTTAGTTTTGTTCAAAGTTACAACCCAAATGCGGCTACAACAGGGTCTCCTCAGTATTACGCGCAGTTTGACGTGGATAACTTCATTGTTGCCCCAACACCGCCGTCTAATTTGACGGTAGAGCTTCATTATTTGTATAGACCGACCAGTTTAACAGCCGGTGCGGGTAGTGGCACTACTTGGCTCAGTACAAACGGAGAATTAGCACTATTATACGGTAGTTTGATAGAAGCATACTTATTTATGAAGGGTGAACAAGACATTATGGCCGTTTATGACAAACGTTTTCAAGAATCCTTGATGGGGCTTAAAATGTTAGGCGAAGCCAAAGAAACCACGCAAGAATATCGCGTTGGTAGAGTAATAAGAGAGAAGCAATAATGTTTAAAATAGACATAAATATCCCGGAAGACCCGGTTTTAGTGGTAAAAACCACTGAAAACAGGGGTTTCTCTCCGGACGAAGTTGCGGAACGCTGTGTTGAAAAGCTGATTAGCGTGTCTGACGGAACTCATCCCGTTATACGTGATCAAGCCAAAGCGTTTCAAAGACACATGGAGAAAGTCGTTGCGTTTTACATGCGAGAAGCTATTCGTAGCGACAGAACAACTGTGTATAATGCCCTACGAGACGCAGGGCACCCTGAACTGGCCGACGCAATAAGGAGACTTTAAAATGGCGATCACACAAGCAATGTGTACGTCTTTCAAGAAAGAATTACTTGAAGGAAAGCACGATTTTACAAACGGAGCAGATGCAATGAAGCTTGCTCTGTTTACAAGTAGCGCAACACTTAGTGCTGCAACAACAGATTATTCTACCACTAACGAAGCATCTGGCACGGGTTATACCGCTGGCGGTGGTGCGTTAACAAACGTTACTCCGACAAGCTCGGGTACAACGGCGCTTACTGATTTCAATGATTTGACTTTCTCTTCATCGACAATCACAGCGCGTGGCGCAATGATCTACAATACTCAAACAGGCGGCGGATCAGGAACAACTGATGCGGTTGCAATATTGGACTTTGGTGCTGACAAAACATCCACTAACGGCGACTTTACTATACAGTTTCCAACAGCGGACGCGAGCAACGCCATTATCCGTATCGCCTAAGAGGTAACTCCTTATGGTCGCAATAACCGGATGGGGAAGAGGTACATGGTCTCAAGGTCCTTGGGACTCAGCTATCCCGGTTGTTGTTACGGGGGAGGCCGCTACTGGTGCGGTCGGCTCCGTTGTTGTTTCGGCTGAAGCCAATATACCTGTAACGGGAATTGCGGCGACAGGTGGAGTTGGCTCTGTCGTTGTTGTGGCAGAGGCTAATGTTGCTGTCACGGGTGAAACTGCTACAGGATCAGTAGGGTCTGTTGCAGTAACGGCTGACGCGGTTGTTTTACCGACAACTGTTGCAGGCACGGGACAAATTGGCTCAACTACTGTTGTAGCAGATGCTAATGTTCCCCTTACAGGATTAGAAGGAACCACCTCTGTTGGTTCGGTGGTGGTCTCGGCTAACGCCGATGTTGATGTTACGGGCGTTACGTCAACCGGATCGACAGGCACTGTAGAAATTGTAGCGGAAGCAGTCGTACCTGCCACGGGTATATCTGCTACAGGATCAATAGGAACGGTTACTGTTGAAGCGGACGCTCTGGTTTTACCAACAGGGCTTTCTGCAACAAGTGCATTAGGCACTGTATCCGTTAGTTCAAACGCCCTTGTACAGCCTACTGGAGTTGCCGCGACAGGCATAGAAGGTGACGTCGAAGTCGGCATTCGAGTCATTGTTCCAGTAACAGGGTTGGAAAGTACCGGAAATGTTGGTACTGTAACAGTAATTGCCGAAGCGAATACCTCTGTGACGGGGGTATCTGCTACAGCCGAGCTAGGCGAAGTTTTTGTTTGGAGCCAAGTTGATCCAAATCAAAACTCGAACTGGAATGGTATCGCACCGTCACAAACCCCGGGATGGGACGAAGTAGAACCCTCTCAATCACCGGGATGGACGGAAATAGCGGCGTAGGAGAAAAACATGCCAAGTACATATACAACAGCAAACGGCATAGAGCTTATCGCAACGGGTGAGCAGTCGGGCGCGTGGGGTGACACAACCAATCTTAACTTACAAATTGTAGACCGAGTTCTTACGGGGGTCGGTACCATAACTCTTTCTGGTACGACGCACACTCTAACAACTACAGACGGTACTTTGTCAGACGGTATGTATAAGGTTTTAGTTCTAAGTGGATCACCTTCTGGAACAAATACTATTACGATTGCACCTAACGATGCTCAGAAAACCTACATGGTTTACAACAATTCGGGTCAATCGGCTATATTTTCTCAGGGTACAGGAGCTAACGTTA
>Ga0181407_1000526_pt1 | contig 12990 bp, 4 predicted proteins | sample 30SPOviralmetaG_FD_130136 | JGI IMG/M metagenome (GOLD analysis project Ga0181407, IMG submission 130136) | Marine viral communities from the oligotrophic San Pedro Time Series (SPOT) site, San Pedro Channel, CA, USA - 30 SPOT_SRF_2012-01-26 | ecosystem: Environmental > Aquatic > Marine > Strait...
GAAGCAAGATAAGTAATCAGCAAGACAGATATTATGTGGAAGGCAATAGAATAAATTTTTCTAAAAAATATACAAATGATGTTGTAATATCATACTTACGCGCGCACACGGACGAGAATGGATACCCAACAGTAAGACAGGGGCACGAAGAGGCTGTAGCGTTTTATATTATGTGGAAACACAAGTCTATAGATTACTATGCTGGTAATGCACCACAATACATAATAAAAGATTTAGAGAGAAGATGGTATCATCTTTGCGCTAAAGTAAGAGGTGATGATAACATGCCTTCTTCATTAGAATTATTAAAAATAGGTAAAATATGGAATGCAAAAGTTCCAATTACATCTCACAACCCACCGTTGTATGATGGATTAAATAGTTATTAATGGCAGAGAAAAGCAAATTAAAAGGATTTAGTAAAGGCTTAGTTACTGATTCTGATCCAAGAATGCAATTGGACGGGACGTATCGTGATGCAATGAATATAAAAGTGATCAATACAGATGGATCAACTTTTACTATTGAAAACATAAACGGTAATAAAAAGGTCATTGATTTAACAGATACTAATATAGTAAGCAAGGCAGACTATTTATATAATGGAAGTCCAACAACAGGTCCTTTTAGTTATGATTATTTTGTAGGAGCTACTGATGCGAATGGAGATCCGATTAGACCATACGGTATAGGCGATGGAGATGGAATAACTCCTGAAAACAAGTCTTTGAAAGATGCTGTAAATATTGTAGGGCATTTTTCATTCAAAAATCAATTAGTTCTTATTGTGTGTGGTCTTATAGGTCCATCACCATCTATTGATGATTTTAAAACACTTTTCTTTTTATTAGATTTTGATAATGACAACAACGTTATTAAAACAACTGAGCTTAGAGTTTGTTATGATTTTTTAGGCAATCAATTTCCTAATCTAAACATGGATCCTTTAATTAAGTGTAGAGTTGAGGGTATTACAGAAAATGATTGTATTTCTAGAATTTATTGGACTGATAATAAAAACCCACTTAGAACTTTAAATATAAGAGGTAAAAGATTAGAAACTTTGAATCCTGATGAATTAGATATTACACCTAAATGCGATCACTCACAAATAGTTTTAAGCAATGTTATATCTGGTAGCTTACCAGTAGGCGTATATCAATACTGTTATAAATATTTGACAGACGCAGGGGCAGAAACGGGAATATCTCCAACAAGTAATTTATACCATATATCAGACGCAGACAGTACATCATATGTTACATATCAAGGTGGAGCTCCAGGATCTATTTCTGCTGATGGATTTGAACTGAGCATTAGCGATTTAGATACTGATTTTGACGAAGTTCAGATTTATGCATTATTTTACAATAATTTGAATGTTCCTCCACAGGTTACAGAGGTGGTTAAAAAATCTATACCTAACTCAGGTGTAGTGAATTTTAAACACACAACATTACTTAATGTTATTGCAGATGGCTTAGAAAAAATACTTATACCCTCTAATACTTGGGATATATGTAAAGATATTGCAATAAAAGATAATGTATTATTTGCAGCTAACTTGAGACAAAAAAGAAATTATATTTCTGAAAAAGAATGGAATGTTAAAGTTAGAAGATTTAATCAAGATAGTAAAGATAATCCTACCGTTATCGGACATGGTTCATTAACAACAAATGATCCAGAAGTAAAAGAATATCACGCACCATTTGCACAAATGACTAATACAATTTTAGATGAAACAACTGTAACCGAAATATCGGGTGGATCAAACTATGTGCCTTTAGATGGTAAAGGTTTTAATTATAATACAGCACATAGATACCTTAGAGGTACATATGCTTGCGAATACAGTAACGATGTTTTTTCAACAATGGGTGGTGTTGGAGAAAGAAGAGTGTTAGGTGCGGAAAGCTATGGTTATTATAATAATGATGGCGGTACTAATGGCTTAGGCGGCTGTATGGTTTCATTTAGACAGGTGCCTAAAATATCAGACACAATAGATAACAGGGGCGGAAAAGATGATGGTAATTCTGCATTTATATCTACTAATGTAAAAAATGATAGCTTTCAAACTGATAACATATGGAAGGCAGGAGGCTCTCCAGATTATCAATCATCAGAGGATAACACATCAACAGAGTTTACTGCAACATTAAATATAGGTTCAAACAAAGATCCTATGGCTGCTGGTAGTAAAAGAGGTTATCAAAGAGGAGAAACATATAGATTTGGAGTTTTGGTTTACGATTTAAATGGTGATCCTGGAAATGTTTTATGGATAGGAGATATACAAATGCCAGAACATCATGATAAAGCATGGGAGTTAGATTTAAATTTTGGTCCAGACAATGATGGGACTATAACAGGTATAGGTCGAAATTATGATTCAAGTTTTACAAAATTTAAAGAAAATTCTGATTGTCAAGATTACAGAATATCTGCAAATGGAAGTGGTCCTGTTCCTGCGGCTGGTTTAAAATATGATGATACTGCATGTATAAATGGAACAGATATAACTTCACATGGTAATGCAAAACTTTATGGTTTTCTTCCTGAAAATAGAGAAGGTCAACATCTTACATTTGATTTAGCTTTAGATTTTAGTTTTAAAATACCTATACATGTATTAAAAAGAATTTCTGGATTTCAAGTTGTACGAGCAGAAAGAACAGAAACAGATAGAACAATTGTTCAGTCAGGTTTGTTAAATCAAACAATAAACTATGGTCCTAGTGCTGCTGGTAGCGGTGGCTATTACGGTACAGTAAATGCTAATGATACAGAAAATATAATAGATGATAATGTAGATCAAATATATGATCAAGTTTTAAATGGTTATGTAGGGTTAGCAGAATTAAATACAAGATGTGTTGGGTTTACTAACGACAAAGAACCTTTATATCTTAATGAAGGCGATAGTTCTGTTGATGATAAGTTTCATGCTGGATCAGGATATTTTGGATCTTTTAGTATGGGAAGGAGAAATGGTGGCGGTTCTGGTAGTCCAGCAGGTCCTGCATTAAATGTAAATACTGTAGGAAATATACATCTTATGTATTCTCCAGATAGCACTTTTGGAATAAGACCTTATTTATCAAGAGCAGAAGACAAGTTAAAAATAGTTTCTGTAATGAAACTGTACGATCAAAGGAGGTACGATCATCATGCGGACATGAATGATGGAAATGCTATTGGTGATATATCTTTAGGCCATGCTAATACTGCTTACAATCCTTTTACCGATTATGCTTCAAAAAATCAACATGACACATTGTTTTTTTCTTCAAAGAAAACAACGTTAACAGATAAAAAAGCAGGAGTTTTAGTGGGAAAGCTTTATGTTTTTGATCCATATTTTGCTTTGTATACAGATCATGGTCATTATAATACCAACCACCATTACAATATGTACAATGGTCATGCCCAGTATGTTCATAATCCAGGTTCAATAGATGAGTCAAAAGGTACGATTGATGGCGTGACCGCTAACTATACGTCACCTGTAAATCCAAACGGAAATACAACAATATCCTTCGCTACTGGATGGAGTGGCAATATAAGGAGTTATGTTCCTTGGTACGAAAGACAAATAATTAGAGGCAAAGAGATAGTAGACGGTGAAATAGTTTCTTCTGGTTTTTTTAAACAAACATACAGTTCAAATAATAGTCAGTACATTTGGAGTAGACCAGGATTTTCAAATTTTACATTAGGACATGCAAAAATAGATACTGGAGCTTGGAGGAGTTATATGCAGTATGGAAAAATAGATGCTGATTTAGAAGCTGATGACGTAAACTATGATACTATTAGCACTTTGCAAATGGGAACAAGGGCAATACTTTTGCAAACAGATTGGAAAGGTTCGGACGATTATTTGCCAATGAAAGATTTATCATATTGCACAATGAATCAAGATTGGAAAGCATCTAAAGCAGCAAGACCAACCATGCCTGCTCATGGTGAAGATTGTATGCATGGAGAAGTACATTTACCATATTATTATTATGGAAATATTTACAGAACAAATAACAATCAATATGGCGGTAATAGTCTTGACGCATTAGAAAACACAAGATGGATTGTAGCAGGTAATAAGCATCAACTTAGAGAAGGACATGGTAGAAATAATATTCATCATGCATCGACTGTTTTTGGTGGAGATACATTTGTAGGTATATATTCTCATCAAATGACAACATCACCATATCCTGACAAAAGCTATTCTAAATGGATTGTTTTTCCTTGTGAGTCTTTTGTTAATACAGAAATGAGAAGTGGTTTAAATTTAGGGAATAATGATCATGTTGAAGGATTTGATCAAACTGCTCCACCTTTTTCAAACGATTGGTTTTACAATCCAGTATATTCACAAGAAAACAATACAAAAAGTTTTTTGAGCGTAAAGAAAAGAGATTGTGAATTTACTGATTTACCATATGAAGTAGCTTATTCGAAAACTAAATTAGCTGGAGAAGAAAGCGATGCATTTAGAGTGTTTCCTATATTTAACTTCTATGATGTAGAAGCTATACACGGATCTATAAATAGATTGATTAATTTCAATAACGAAATATATTTTGTACAAGAAAATGCATTTGGACAATTACTTGTAAATCCAAGAACATTTTTATCAGATGCTACAGGTGGGCAAACATTATTTACTGGATCAGGAGATACAATTGAATCGCATCAATATATATCTGTAAAGTATGGTACACAACACATGCATAGTGTTATAGCTAGCGAGTCTGGTTTATACTTTTTTGATTCTAGATATGCTAAACTACTAAAGTTTGATACATCAAAACAATTTACAGTATTGTCAGATGAAATAGGTTGTAGAGATTTATTTAAAAAAGCAATACAGTATGGTAGATTAAATATAAAAGACAGGTATCATAAAGCTCCTAGAGTTAATTTAGCTGACATGCCTTTATATTTTATTGGAATACATGGAGGTTTTGATTATCAAAATAATACACTATATCTTACATTCAATGATAGATTGAGAATAGATCAATATGACAGAACAAAGTATCCAGAAGGAACTTATGTTTTGAATAGAAGAAATGTTAATCAAACTACTGGTGCTACAACATATGAAGTAGTAGGTAGAAATCCATTAGATAGATTAAGTGTTGGTTCTGCTAGCGATCAATATCCAGATGGTGTAGGTGTTGGTGGTTTTGCTGAAAAGTTTTACATCTCAACAACAATAGCTTTTAGTGAAGATCTTAATGCAGTTGTTAGTAAATATTCAGTTTATCCTCAACAATGGATTGAACATCAAGGTAATTTATTGACACCAAAATCAAGAGTGCCATGGCTGTACTATAATTCAATTGGAAACTTAGCGGCAGGATTTCATCATGTTAATTATGTTTCTGGTTCAAGCTATACTGGTTTTGCTATAATGGGAGCGCAGCTATCTGGAGCATACGGAACTTCTAATAATTTTTATTGGAATCCAGCAAAATATGCATATGGTTCGCATGAACTAAGTGAAGGTGGTATGCAGCTGTGGCAATGGGATCATAAGCTTGCTAACAAAACTACATTCTTTTCTGATCCGCAGTTACACTCAAAAACTTTAGCTGAAGCCTTTGAACTAAACTATGAAAATATTTCTGGATTCGTTGCTCTTATGAATGTTTCTGCAGTTGATACAGATGGAATTATAACAGCAATACACATTTTAGATCCAGGATCGAATTATCCTGATGGAACATACAATATTAAAGATCAGTCAGGTAATGTTGTAGCAACAATTGATGCACAAGATGGCTTTATGTATGAGTCTAATATTACAATAACATCTACGGATTCATACGAAATAAATGATAAACTAACTGTAGAGGCACCAATGTCTACAAGAGCTCCCGTTATACATGCTTCTTTTGTAGAAAAAGTAATAAATGAAGGACCAGGTGAAAACAAAAAATTTGACAATTTAAATGTAGTAATGTCTACAGGTGACGTTAATAATGTATATTATGGGACTTCTGTTAACCAAACAGATCGTAATAAAGCTGTAAATTCAAATAATATAGCATCAACAGATATTGGCAGATATGTAGAGAAAATAGAATTTGTTACAGACTTTAGTGATATAGGTAGACAAAACATACAAACCGATAATAATCCATTCTATCAAACAGAAACAGAGTTTCAACACACTTTACATAAATATAGAGAAGGTATTTTGAGAGCACCAATAAGGAATTTATTTGCAGGAACTAAAAACCCTAGATTAACTGGTACTTATCTGAGAGTTAAGCTAACAGCAAGAACTCAAGAAAAATTTAATATCTTTGCAATAATGGCTAAATACCGAAAATCTTTTAATTAATGGCAATAACAGACGTTACATCAATACAGCAACAATACGGAAACATGTTTAGCCCGTATGGAGATTTTAATACACAGGCACAAGATATGTATAATAATACAATACCTGCGTATGCATACAACCAAAACAATATGGGTAACTATACAGCGTATTCTGCTGCACAAGCTATGTTTCCTGAAGTGCCATATATTGAGCCAGCTTTTGATCAAAGACAAAAAATAGGGGCAGGACAAATGGTAGGAATGATTCCTCAAGCTGCAATGTTGGGTAAACAACTATTTGGTAAAGAAGGTTTGTTTCAAGGTAAAGGTGTAAGTAATCTCGTTGACAAAATAAGATTTAAGTCTGTACCAGGAGCTGATGGTGTTGCAATACCTGGAGCAGATACGATGACTCAAGTTCCCACTAAGTTTGCTGCTGCATCTAAATCATACTATGGTAACTTAATGGCTGGCAAAGCAAGTGCAGCAATACCTACATACTTAGCAGGAAGACTTGTAAGAAGTGCATTTGATGATGATGATCCAACTACATTTACGGGTGGTGAAATGCTTGGAGCTGGTATATCAGGTGCAGGTGCAGGTGCTTTTATTGGAGCTAAAGTAGCTGGAACAGCAGTAGGCACAGCGTTAACTGCAAAACTTGGTATGGCAGCTGGACCAATAGGTGCTTTAATAGGTATAGGTATATCGCTACTTGGTGGAAAGAAAAAACGAGATAAAGCTCGTAAAGCTGCAAGAGCAAAAGCACAACGTGAATATGAAGAAGCAGTAACTCAAAGAAAGCAAGAGATACGTGACGCTTATTTAGAAGGTATTGAAAGAAACAGACAAGCACAAGCTAATCAATTTCAAGCACAGCAATATTATCAAAGTGCTGCAAGATATGGTAACACATATGGAACAACACAATATAGTGAAGGTGGTCTTTTAGGACATGTTCCAGAGTACAATGAACTTACTGACGATGTTCCAGAAGGTGAAGGTATTTTTGATTTTTTATCATCTCAAGAAAAAGAAGAGTTTGGTTTTGGTGGATTCTTTAAAAGAAGAAGAAGAAAAAGAAGAAAAAAGAAAAAAAGAGGATTTTTTAAAAAACTTAAAGGAAAAATTAAAAAGACTATAAAGAAAATTAAAAAGGGTGTTAAAAAAGTAGGAAAAAAAGTTGGCGCAGTTGCAAAAAAAGTTGTTAAAACAGGAGCTAAGGTAGCTAAGAAAGTTGTAAAAACAGGTACAAAGATTGTAAAGAAAGGCGTTGATGTTGCTAAAAAGGTTGTAACCAAAGTTGCTAAAGTAGCTAAGAAGGTTGTGACTACTGGAATTAAAGTTGCTAAAGATGCTGTTAAATTTGTAGGCAAAGGCGTTAAAGCTGTAGTCAAAGGAGTTGGCAATGTTGTAAAAGGTGTTGTTGGCGGTGTTAAAGATTTATTAGGAGGCAAAGGAAAAGAAGAGCCTTTACCAAGAATGGAGCCATTACCAACGGTGCCAGAAGCAATGATGCAATCACCATTGATTCCTGCAGCTATGGGTGTAGGTGCTAATCAAGGTGGCGTAGGTCCAGGATTTACTCCAAGAGTAGTTAGTGGAGGCCCAAGTATAAGTGGTGGATCTGCTGGTTTTGCACAGCGTACGGGACAAGATGGCATTGGATTCTATCAACAAAATCAAATAGGACAATAATGAATGACAAATTAGAAAGATTATACAAACTTGCAGAGCAAGATGAGTACGCTAATGGTGGTCACTTTGATGATGCAGATTCTGATGACACTATAGAACAACTTATTGAAGAAGAAGGCTTGCAAGATGCTGATGGTGTTTTATTTATTAATAAAGCTCTTAAAATGCAGGCATATCCAAACTATATTCAAACACTTGCAGGATTAGAAAATCCACAAATGAAAGGTTATCATGAAGAAACAGATTCTTTTGAAGCTTTTATACAGCCGTTAGATAATGGTAAATACGAAATTAAAGCAGGGATGGGTATATCTTTGGGGGTAACAGATGATTTAACAAAAGCTAAAAAAATAAAAGCTGACTTTGGCGTTAGATCTAATGAGTCTGTACAGGAAACTCTTGGTGATATTGTTGAAAAAGCTGAAGAAAAAGCTGAAGAATATATAGATGGAAAATATGGTAATGATGCTTTTGATCGATTACCAATTAAGAGTCAATTTGTTATACAAGACTACATGCGCACAAATGATATAAATGAAAATTTATTTGATGCAATAGTAAAAAATGATTACAAAGGTGTAGTTGACAATTACATAAGAGAAAATAAAGGAGAACAAAATCAATTCTTTAAAAATGTATTTTTTGATGGTCCTATTGGAGATAATGATTTTGCTAATTTAGATCAGGCTAAAAACATATCACAATCATTTTTAAAATCTGCTGATCCAGAATCTTACGACGAAGTATTTGGCGGTGAAGAAATTGATAATGAAATAGATCCTGCTCCAGCTGTCAATGTTTCGGAACATAGTGAGCAAGATCAACAGGAGCAAGAAGCTTCAGAACAGCAAGGAGGTGAAGAAGAAATGATTCCACAAGAACAAGGAACAGCTGCTGCTGGTGGAGAAATGCCAAAAGCTGAGTTTACTGGACGAGAGTTAGTAAACAATAGAGAAGAAGAAATGCGTGATGCTATGGATAAAGGAGACAACGATACAGCTGTTGAGATATTTAAAGAAGAGGCAGATAATCAAAATAACATAACTCCTGGAAAAGCAAGCCATAAAGACAATCCACTACCTGTAGCTCAAGATGGTACTGTATTAGATAAGAATGGCAATCCAACAGGACAGATCGCAAAAAAAGGTGCTGGTATATATGATCACATAGATAAACAGTACAATGAAGACATGAGTAATGATGAAATACTTTCCATGATAAAAGCTAATCACTCTAAATGGAAGAAAAATAATATGGGATAGAATGGCAGTACTTCCAGGAACACAACAAATATCACCAAAACAGGTTTATGACTATTTAATGACTAAGCCTAAAATGACTCATAATAAAGCTATGGGTATTTTAGCTAATATAAAAGCAGAGTCAGATTTTTATATTGATGCTGTAGAAATTGGAGATATGAAAAATAAAGGTATTGGCTTATTTCAGCATACTTTTAAAACTCGTAAATCAGGATTGCAACAACAGGTTCCTGATTGGAAAAGCAATTGGAAAGCTCAAATAGATTTTGCATTAGAAGAATCAGAAGCGCAACGATATTTAAATTCGGAGTTTGATAATGTAGATGACGCGGTAGTTCAATTTATGCTAGAGTTTGAAATGCCACAAGATCAATCGACAGACGCACAAAATAAAAGAATATCTTATATACAAGGTTTTAGTGATATATTAAATACTGAAGGTAGAGGTGGTGTAACTTATAAAGTCTACGATACAAAAACAAATAAGTATACAGATTTTACTTCTTCATATAATTCAGAAACAAACACTTGGACACACTCTGCGGATGATGAAAGTTATACACAAGAAGAAATAAATAATATAGCAAACATCTACACATCTATTGGCGCTGAGTCAGAAGGTTCTGACAACGTTATGAAAGAAGATGAGTTTGAAGATGGTACTAAATTTTATAGAGCCTTCTTTTCAACAGAGGGAAACGAACAAAGTCCTTTTGCTAAAAGATTTACATTTGTAGGTCCAAAGCCAGTTCAACTGCAACAAGATCCAAAGGACTTAGTAGCCTATAATGAAAGAAAACAAAAAGCAAATAGAGAAAAAGCCACTACAAGTTTAGAAAACAGGGATAAGCAAGAAAAAGAACAAGCTAGACTAAAAACGCAAAATGAGCTTACAACTGAAGTTAATAAACTGTACAAAACCTATCTTGCTACTAATCAACCTGGCGATCTTAATGCTTATAAGATAGCAAAAGAAAAATTAGAAAACTATAAAACTAGCTTTGATAAAAATGCAAAACTATCAGGTTTAGTTGAGCAAGAAAAAAGATTAAGAGAACAGTTAGCTGTTATACAAGACAACGCTATAGATTTTAGCAATGATGATATTATTAGTCTTAAAAAACAGATAGACAAAGTTTCTATAGAATTATCAGAAGTTCAAGGAGCTCCAAGATCGGAAGGTCCTTTTGGATATGGAATGTCTGATTTAGAAGATGTTGAAACCCCAGAGGGTAGTTATGGTTTGTCTGATCGAATTGTTAATAGTACAAAAAATAAAGAAATAGAAAATCAGCCAGAGAAAAAAGCTGAGATTCCTCAAAGTATACCCAATGATTTTGTTGTTAATCTTCCTGAAGTTGAAATAAAGCCAGAAGATATAGACGAGCCAACAATTAAAAACGATAACGTTTCGAATAATGACGCTAAAGATGGCAAAGGTTTTTGGGATTCATTGGGTAAGGTAGGTGATGGATTAGCAAAAGGATTAGGTCTTGTAAAACAGATTACAGACATGATAGGCGGTCCTGGCACATTAGTAGCTGCAACTATGGGCAGACAAGCTTACAATGATGCTATGAAGGAAATTAAACCTTTAGAGCTGCCTGGTTTGTCAGATATGTTTAAAAAACATTTATATCAAACACAACAACTTTCTAAAATGGGTTTTACTCCTGAAGAGGCTGCTAAACACAGAAAAGATATAGATAAAGCATATCAAATAGGTATTGAAAATTCTGTAAGAGGTACAGCAGGAGATCGAGCTAAATTTTTAGCTACCTCTGGCGTACTTGATGCGCAAAGATCTACAGCTTTATTAGACTTTGCAGCAAAAGATGCAGAGTTACAAAGAATAAATATGGATAAATATGGACAGGCTCTTAATTTTAAAGAAGAGTTTGAATATAGAAAAGGAGCTGCGGAAAGAGCAGACGACTTAGCAGAACAAATTAGAAACAAACAGGGAGCTTCTAATTTTGCACAATTAGCATTTCAACAAGTTGCAGATAACATGAATGATCAATCAAGTATCTACAAAAATATGTTTGAACAAATGTTAGCTAACAAAATACAAAACAATAGTAATAACCCTATAGTTGGATTAAACACCCCTGGTTCATCTAACACTACAACAGGATCAGTTAACCCAAATTAATATGGATGCATACGGATACAATGCTTTAGCAGGATTTTTTGGATCGTCTAGTAGAAAAGAAAGAAGAAATGAAGAGTTGCAATATATGCAGGCCATTTCTACAATGCAAGATAAGCAACAAGCGCAAGAAGATGCGCAAAGACAAGCATTTCAACAATCTATTGATCAATCATATTCAATAGCTAACAATCTATTAACAGGGCAGCACGCAAGACAACAAGACAAAGAAAAAATTAGACAAATGTCTGATGACTATCTTACTCCTATAAATGATATGTTGCGTCAATATGGATCATATGAAAAAGCTAAACAATTTGGTATAGATAGATTGATTTCCGAATACCAATACAAACTAAACAACAACGATTTTGTTTATCAAGTTTCACAAAATAAAGGAAATTTAGCTAAAATTATACAAGCCCAAAATTCAAATAAAGGGCATTTAATCTCTATGAGAGATAAAGATAACTATGCTAAATTTATGAATGGAGAAACAGATGCGATAACATATAGAGGACAATTAGATGGTGAGATTGATACAGAATTTTTAAAAGACATGACTGTAGAAGAAAAAGTTGGATTAGAGCATTACCTATTAGCTAATCAAGCTACTTTAATTTCAGACTTTGAATATCATATTGGAGATCATCCTAACAAAAATGAGATAATGAAATCTGTTTATCAAGATCCAACTTTAATGATGCCATATCTTGAAGAAAGATTGGCTGGCACGCAAGTTGCTGATTACGGTGAAAAAGAAATTAAAACAACCTTAGGTACTGAACTTGTTAAAGGTTTGGATATGGCACCAAAAGCTACAGGTGCACAGCTTAGACAATACTCATATGGAGATATATTTAAAGCGTCTGGTGCTGATCAATATTACGATATGTTGGTTGGGTACGATGAAAACTCAAGACCTATAGTTAAAAATAGCATAGTTGCACAGACAAGTGGTGAAATATTTACCAATCCTGATATGCAAGAAAAAGTTTTACGTCAAGTATTTGGTGATAGAATACAGTTTGATGAAGGAGACTTTATTATAGAAAACTTTGGAGATGGTGCAGGACTGTTTAATTTCCAGGGTAGCATGATTACTGAAGATGAGCTTGGTCCGTTATCTATGGAAAAAAACTTAGATGACATGTTAATCAAAGGGATTTTTGTTGGACAAAAAGCCATTGGTAAAGATAAGTTTGGAAGAACCATAGAGATATTGATGACAGAAGGTGAATCAGATTTGGATCCAACTAATAGAGCTTCTACTATAAATGAAAAACTTGCAGCATTAGATGATGTTCAATTTCAGCCAGCCTATATTATACAAATGGAAGAGGACGACATGTTCCAAGACGATGTATACTACAAAGAACTAAGTATGGACTATGTCAACATAGCTGGTTTAGATAAAGATGAAAAAATAAATGAAACGCTTTCATCAACAAGAACAAATATTGCTAACTTTGCTAAGGACAAAAAGAGAAAAGAAAAACAAGTAGCTCTTAAGAAAAAAGCACAAAACCAACTGTC
>Ga0181407_1000532_pt1 | contig 12893 bp, 10 predicted proteins | sample 30SPOviralmetaG_FD_130136 | JGI IMG/M metagenome (GOLD analysis project Ga0181407, IMG submission 130136) | Marine viral communities from the oligotrophic San Pedro Time Series (SPOT) site, San Pedro Channel, CA, USA - 30 SPOT_SRF_2012-01-26 | ecosystem: Environmental > Aquatic > Marine > Strait...
ATAGTTATTAGCGTGGAAAAGGCGTAAATAGCGCCCCCTCCATCTCTCGGGCTATTCTCGCCGACCCAAAGCGTGTTTTTTAAAAACTAACCGCGATTTTTAGGGGATTTACAGAAAATTGATCCATATTTTTTCCGGTAAGGGGAAGGCGTTATAATGACATCTTCCCCGCTCATCATCAATCTTAATAATGGACCTCTTCTCGGTAATATCAACACCGATGAATACTCCTTTAATTCTCTCCGCGCTCGCTCTTCCGCTCCTTTCCCGCTTCAAAAAGGGAATGAGATAGAAGAAGATTACTTCCTCGCGGTATATAATTTTGAAAATGAACTCATAGATTACGCCATAGGCGCAGAAAAAAAGGCGAATAACGCATTTAATCGCGGTTTCCTTCGCGAACTCATTAGCCGGGTCGTTCGGGCGACATTAAGCGATGCCGAAAATCCAGATATTTTAGACGGGCTTTCACCCGAAGAATATATTAGTTCTCTCTCCATTCACTACGATATCGGCACAATGCCGGTGTTCTCCACCGCGCTCCACCCACAATCGCCGTCCTAAATGTCCCAAAAGTCCCCATTTTCCAAAAACATTTTATAATTTTTTACATATCAATTTTTTTATATCACTTGCTATACAACTCTGTAAAAACAGGAACTTTTAGGAAAAACAGGACAAAAAGGGACACTCATTCACCTTACCCGTAAAAAAATTGAAATGCTTTTTTTCAATAAGTTAGTGAGCGAGATGGTATATTTTCCAGAACCAGTATTTGTTATGATTAAAGATTTTCTGTGGGGACTTCCTACAAAGGCTCACCCAGTAGCCAACATAATTCATTCTGCTTTTACAGACCAGATGATTTACTTTTGCTCTACTATTTGGGAAGACAGCGTTTGGGTAGGACGCCAAGATGATCGTTTTGCTAATAAAGGCTTATTTCCATTTAGCACCATTATAGATGCGGGTGAGAATAATGGAAAGCCCGGCAGGAATATGTTTAATTCTCCACCGCTTTGTAAATATGAAGACGAAACCTACTTACACAAAATGCTTCTTTATAGTAGAATGATTAAGGCAAGGCGCGCCAATGGAGCAGACATAGGACCTTGTCTTATTAAAGTTATTATGGAGCTCAAAAACACTCGTCGCCAACTTCTTATGGCTACTCTTCTTCCAAAGATCCCAGCCCGCTGTATGCGCAGTAAGGCGATATGTGTGCCCCATCGTGCTACTAACGCTGAATTAAAGTCTTACTTAAAAGGTAATGGATTTGTTTTGAAAAATAAAAAGATGAAGAAAAAGGCGTTGATTAAGTTGGCGTTGTCCTTTTAAGCTCTCGTGCGTAGTAATCGTTCATACTCAATAATTTTCTATGTTTATCCTTTTTTAATGCTTCTTGCCTAAAATACTCTTGTGTCTTCTTATAATATTCCATTAAGAGCTTCACCTTTCTTGCGTGATTTTTACACATTATAATCTCTCAATATTATTATATTATGATTGGGGCGCAACCTTTGGACCTTCTTTGGATTGGGCTTCTAATTCTTTCTCTTCCGCCGTTTCTATGCCCGCCATATCTGGAAGTTTTCGTAATTTGTTAATCTTGTATATTACAGATGAATTATTGTCTATCGGGGCTGGTCGCCCATTTGGTAATCTTATGTCTGTAATTATATTAGACACCACATAAGGCATATCTACGGTAAAGTTCCAGTTTGTTGTAAATGAATAAAAATAGTCGCCTTCACTATAATTTCGTGTAATATAAGCTATGGCTGGGAGCTTCTCATATCCACTCTCTCCACCAATATAATCTGGATTTAATACTAAATTTGTTCTAACAACTAAATATGGATAAGACAATTTTTTTGGTAATCCAGCTGCTATTAGACTATCACTTTCTGCTTGTACATTAGCTTCTGTATTTGGTGGTAATACTCCTAAATTAAATGCGGGCACAGGACTAAAATATTTTTTATCTGGTGCGTAAGGGTCTGGGAATGTTCCAGCTTCTTTTACTGGTATATCTGTAAATCCAATTATTCTCGCAAAAGCCAACATAAGAGTTGATGATATATATGCGTTGGTCGTAAAAGGTTTTACCATATTATTATATTTCTTGTAGATATCAACTCCATCACCAAAACCTAACTCTGCGTTATAATTAGCTCTGTTAAATTGTGCTTGTGCTGTTCCAAAGACTGGGACCAGTTGCTCTAATGTAAATCCCATTTTATCAAAAATACAATCTCTAAAAAATTCTTGGTTAAATTCAGGAGCTATTGGTATTGTGGTAAAATTCTCTCCAACCAAAGATAATCCTAATATAGATACTCCTGCTTGTGCGTTGATTATTTGGTTTGTCTGTGATACTAAATCATTAAAAAATATATGTTGGACTGCGTTGTTATTTAATTTAAAAAATCCATTCCTAATATTTTTAGTAATCATTGCTTTCTTAAAATGAGCTGATGCCTGTATTATATTTGGCTCTGTGCTTTGTGGGATTTGTGGGATTTGGAATGTTCCGTTTCCAGATTTAATTGGCGTATGAAATTGTGTAAGGCTAAATTTTCCTTGTCCGTCATCAAAGCGTATTAAGGGGTCAGTAGCCCCTACAAAAACATAAGGTATATATGTTTGGGGTGATACTTGTTGTGCTCCTGTTGTTGATGGTAAATTATTGGCTAATGGCTGGGGCGGATACGGAGCTTCACCATATCCTTGTTTTTGTGTGCTCGTAAGCTGTGCTAAATCGCAGGTAATCTCGCTGGGAGATAATCCTACATATTCACCAGGAAGTGGTAAGGGCTGTGGAAAGCCTATATTATATTCAGCATCAGTCACAGGAAGCCCGAACTCAAAAGTAGGTGGTATTCTTGCTTTGTATATCCAAGCATAATAAAAATTAAAATATCCACTTGCGCCGAACCAGTAATCAGCTCCACTTGTTCCACCTTTGGTTTTCCAACATACAGGCAGGAAAGCAAGCTTCAATCCATTCCTATCCGTTGGTATATTATCCCATATTTCAGTTTTATATCTCTCAAAAGTATATAATGCCTTCAAGTCTGTGTTCGGCTCTACTTGAAAGTTTGTTCTTCCTGTGGGTGCTGGTATTTGCCCGTTGTATGCTTGTTCGGGTGTTAAGGCTGGGTCTAAATAATACTCCGCATACCACCTACCCTCATCGCATCGGTCGGTTCCACTCAAAGATGGGTTAGTGGCTACATTATAATCTGCGTCGGCATAAACAGGCTGGGCTGGCTTTAATGGTGTCACCTGCGCATCTACCTTATGTTCGTATTGAAACCCACTAAAATAATAACTGCTTTTTAGCGGACTATCACCAGGAATAACTACTGGAAGCTGGCTCTTAAAAAAAGTCCAGTAAGGACAAGGTATATTTACTTCTTTACCAGAATAATTGCTCTGGTTATAATCAGTAATTTCATTTGGATTGGCGGGGTCATACTGTTCTGTCTGCATATCATCTAATCTACCAAAATTTAGCTCTAATGCGAGCCCCTGTTGGAATTGTGTATTATCAGGATTTACTGTGCCTATATCTTTGTTATAGACCATAAAATAATCACGGAAAGTGCTTTCTAATATTTGTTTAGTGCTTCCATTCACTATTATATTCGTCACCACATAGTCGCCAGGTGTTGGATCCCAACAATTAATTTCTTTTTGTGAGTTAGTTACACCACCCGTTATTCCAGCCACATTAGTCGTAATGATTTCAGTATCGTTTCTTGCTGGTAATAAGTCTTGTAGCATAACACCTAACCCCATAGCCCCACTAATATATTCGTGGTCTGTTGCTGCCGGAGGATTAGATAATGGGAACTTTTGCCTCACTGTTATTGATGGGGTGTTAGGAGCTGGAACAGGGATCGTTCTTTGTCCTGTGTATAATGTATATTCTCTCGTTTGGTCTATCGCACCAGTATCACTCTGGGGTCGTGTTTCCATATTTATTAATAAATTAGTTACAGCTTTGTAATATTCTGGTCTTGCTGTCATCATATAACTATAATAAATGGCGTCGCCTTGATTTGGGACATAATTTTGTCCTACTTCACTAAAATCTTGCGCGCCACCAGCATATTTATAAGGTTGTGCGTTCCACCCGCCTGTTCGTGCGTCTGGTAAGGTAGGTTGATAAGGATATGGGTTTTTACTATCTGCGTCTAATATATTCGCATACCAAGGCTTACCCACTGATGTTGGTATTGTAATATTTACTTGGTCTGTTACACCCAATAGTTCTGTTGGATTAGGTCCTGGTCCGCCTGCTCCTGCTGCTTTATTTCCTATTTCAAAAACAAGGGGTTCAACATTTACGGCTTTAAAATTATCAGCCACTCCTTCTCGTGTATGTAATTGTTCGGTAAGCTGGGCTGCTAATGAGCTGGGAGTAATAAATCCTTCATCTACTTTAAATTCTACTGATTGAGTTAGATAGTCCCAAGGTGTATCTAATACATAATTATATGTGTTTGGTGGAACAGCGCCATCAGGAACTACTACATTCTCTTTTGCTATATAATGTGGTCCTGTATATCTTTGCCTACCAATATAAAATCTTTTTTCATTAGGTAAAAATGTTCTTTTTGAACCTGTTGATAAACTTGGTAAATATAAATTATAATTCACATTAGCTTCTGGGATTGGTAATGTTTCATATTCATATCCAATGGAGAGATTATTATTAACTTTTAAATTTACAAGACACCCCTCAACACACTGATAAGGATAAGATTTCTCCCAAGTATAAAAATTATCATTGCCGAGTTGGGCTTGCGCAGGTGGGGCTATACCATCAAAAGCTCCATACATATTCGCATAACTTCCATATCTCGCATCGGTTAATCTATAACAGGTTTGGAAGCGTTGTTTTGGGAGATTAAAATTAAATTGTTGTGTATTCGTCACATAAAAACCAAAACCAATTGACCCTATATTATCTCTTACTCTCTCTCCATTCTTTTCTTTACCAGTAAATCCAGTTAATTCTATCACACTATCTCCACCACCAACAGCGTTAATCATACTACTTTCTAAATTAATTGTATCTCCTATTTCTAATGGTAAGCCGTTAGGTATATGTGTTTGCCATCTATTATTACTGGTATTTCCTAAATCTCCCGGTTGATACAATCCCGTATTGATATTAGCATTACCAAAATCTTGGTCGCCACTTCGTTTATTGCTTTCTATAATAATAGTTTTCTGGTAAGTCGCCATATTATATTAATATAAGATTTAATATAATATAATCTCTCCATATTTTATTCGTCCAATGTCATCGCATCATTTCTTTCCTCGTTGCTTTTACCTTGATATATCAGCTCTCCAAAATTGCGGAATGCGCGGGTTGGATTATTGTGAAGATCTAAATATAGAAAATCAAAGCGTTTTTGCGCTGCCCGATTGTAAAGAGATAGAAAATTATCCTTACCTTCATATAGACTTCCAAACTCTTCACAGATTTTTTCCATTTCTTGGCTATTGGGGTTCGGGCTGCCAAAAATGGCGTGAGTGGCGTTTTGACGTATCACTGTGGGAACTCCCCGAAGAAGTTGCGTCGCCATACATAATAGACCAATATTATAGTGTCTAAATCTACTTGCTAAAAAATAAATCATACTATTCTGTTTTATACCCAAGAAGTCATCAAGTATAATAGCTATTTTAGGCATCTTCTTTTTTGGAAAAGTTTTTTGGTAATTAATAATATTCTGTATTATTTCATCGCTATAATTATCCCATATTGTTTCTGGGAATTGTTCCTTTAAAAATCTACTCGTATCATCATTATGAATTGTATTGCTAATAATATATACGATATCAAAGGCATCTCTCATAAAATTAGGGTTTAACAATAAATTGGAGAGAATGGTTGATTTTCCAGTTCGTACTGGACTGACTAAAAGAAGTAATGAGCCTTTATTTATATCTGGTAAATTAGGGTGTATATCTCGTCTTGCCTTGTTTTCTTCGGTCATAGGTTTTACCGGTAATATTGACAAGTCATTCTCCATATATATGTATATAGATATTATTACCTCACTTTTAGTTTAAATCTGTTGGCGTATATTTTTATATTATTGGAGAGATTGGTAGTAGAACCCCATAATATATATCTTGATAAAGAACCAGCTGATTTATAATCATTCCAATTCTCTTTTCTATGTCTGTCTAAATATCTCTTTCTTCTCTCTTTATCTTTGCTTTTAATATAATCTGTATATCCTGATGCCCCAAAGTGAGTTGTCTTAAAAGGCTTGGTTGCCTTTGGCTCATAAAATTGCGCCATCAACTTTTTATTTTTATTGGTGCTTTTGGATATTTTCACTTCAATAGGCATTTATATATGGAGAGATTAATTACCAGTTAAACATATTATCATAAGGATTAGCTGGACCAGGATTTAATATATTCATTTGCTCGGGCATCGCAGGTGGTTTAGGCTTTGGTTTTGGTTTTGGTGGATTAATTGTTGGCTTTGGTTTTGCTTGTTGTTTTTCTTTTAAATATTTCATCTTCATTTCTTCAAAGCGCTCCATATGGTTCATAAAAACATTAAAATCATCTACGGGTATAGGTGTGGGAGTTGGCTTGACTGGCTCGGGTGGAGTTGCAGATGGAGTGGGTTTTATTGCTTCTTTTTCTTTCGCCAGCTTTGCCTCTTTCTTTTTAATCCTATCAGTCTTTTTCTTTTGCGCCATTTCTTCCTTCACCCTTTTTTCTATTTCTAATCTCTCCCTTTTTTTTGCTTTAACTGCTTCTACTGCCTTTGCTCTAACATTATTTAAATGTGCTATTTGTGCTTTACTGCGTGGCTTCTTTGCTTTTGGCTTCTTAACAGGTGATACAGGTTCAGCAGGCTCATCAGTCAGCTCTGGTGGGGGATCTTTGTTGCTTGGTGGCTTTGCTACGAAAATTTCACTTGGTTCCTTTTTCTCTACTGGTTTGGAAAGGTCTTGTAACGGCTTATCGTCTGCTCGTGCGCTGTCTTCTTCGTCGTCACTCATTAGCGTCGCAATATCTTCTTCTATATCAAGCTTCGGTAAATCTTCCATTTATATTATGTTGAGAGATAATATAAATCTATATACTTTTTTTAGAAAGTGCCTAAATTACTGGGTTCCAATTGGGAAGTCATTTATTCTCATACTAATATTTTGGTCCTGTTTTTCACTTCTGCGTTGATTGGCTCTGTTAAGGGCTTCTTCCAATGTTCTGCTCTCTCGTGGCTTCTTGTAAAAGGTAATAGTTGTTGGATTTTTAAGATTATTGGCTAATGTACCATCTAAATTCCTAATCCTTGCCGTCATACTATATAATTTTTTATCTTCTGGTAAATTCACTTCAACTGGAAGTGGGAATAAAGGTTTATAATGTAATGTTCCTTTGTCTAATCCTGTATTCCATTCTTCTGTCGGCATCGTGGCGACTATTGGGAATTTATCTTTTGCTGCGCCACTATATCCTTGTATGTTAAAATCAGGGAATTCCAAGAATACCGTAGGAGCTCCCGCAATCAATTCGCCAGGTGCAGAGCTTGTTGCCTGTAGCGTTTGCGTATCCTCAAAATTATTTAAATTTACCACTTCGTCCATACCCATCGTAACAGCCAGATTTGCGGTATTTGGGTCGCGGTCAATTGCTCCTATACTTACACTTGTTGCTCCGCCTACACCTGGAACTGGGTTGTCGGCTGCCGTAGTCTGTGATGGTAAAACATCGCCGAATTTATATAATAACGGAGTTTGGACCAGAGTGGTTAAGCCCCCGCCTGTTTGGTTGGCGATAGTTGGGTCTGTTGATGGCTCTTCCAATAAACTGGCTAATATACCAGGCGGTTGTATAAAAGTATTTAATGCTGCGCTTTGACTATAATTATCAGCAGGTGGGAGCTGATTGAAGACCTTTGCCTGTCTTGTGTGATATTTACCCTGAATATTTGTATAACTTTGTCCTGGTATAAACTGGCTTGCGACAGGTGGGGTCGTATTAGATATTTGCTCTTCAATACTTAAACCCTGTGAAAATTTCATTACAGGCATAAGTGGGAAGATACTTTCTCTTATTGGGTTCGCGTCCGCATCTACCGCGCCAGCTTGGAAAAAAGTATGGGTTATTGGGACCCAACCAGCTGCTGGGCTGTCTTGGTCCAGCGTCCAGGATAATTGATTTAAATTATTTATACCCCACCCTATTTTATCAATTTTACTCATATCATAGTTGGGTATTTGGGTTGCGTTCATAAATTTACTATATACTATGACTTCTGTGCTGGGTCCAGTTGTGTCTAATGTATCGCCAGGTCCATAATTTCTTACTCCTACTTCCATTGTCGTAGTTAAAATTGGGAAAATTCCACCCCTATTAGCGTCGTCTGTTCTTAAATGGTATAATTGATTTGTCACACGACAAAAGAAGTCGTCGCCATCACCCAATTGTTCCGCAGTTATTAGTTCATCTATTGCTTGCCCCCTTGTTAAATTTACTTCATAATCCACTTTCGTTTTTTTTGTTTGGTTTCTTAAATCTAATAAATTTCCAGTTGCATTATCGTATCTGTGTATTTTTAATCCTACTGTGCTGTCTAAATAATTTCCATACAAAGCGCTTGTAGTATCTACATTTACCTGCGATAGTCGCCCAACATTTTTAATATAGGCTCGTGTTTTTACACCATCATTCGCCATCATACTAAACACACAACTTGTAGATACTCCATTTATAGTCACTTGTGCGCCAGCAGGAGTTAGGGGCTGATTGCCTGCGACATCTGTTAAATAACATAAGCCGTCCATTGTATTTCCAAAATACAGGGGCGCATCGTCGCCGTCAGCTCTTAATTGTGAAATACTAATCCAACTGGCTTGCGGAGTGTGTAAGTTTCCATTTCCATCTTGGACCATCACTCTACTTTGTCCGTCGCTGATGGTTTTAAGTAGGCGAGTAAAATTAGGGCTATGGGCTTTTAATCCACAACTTACGAACGAGACACCAGTAATGACCCGTGTGGTCGCATCTATGCTTTCTATCTTAACATTTAAATCTATTTCGTTCGCATCATTATCCAGCTGAACCCGTGTAATAGGGAAAGTATTTCCAGCTAATGGATTTTCTGTGGAACCAGAAGGGAAGGAACACTTATAGGTCTGTCCTACAACTATGTTGGCTGCTGGGGGTGGGGTTGCTGCCGAGTTAATGCCTGCTGCGCTTGTCCTAAATCCACCAACACCCATAGTTACAATCATAGGATTTGCGCCAGGTCTATTATTAGGAAAAGTTAAGGCTTGTCCTGCTGTAAAACCACTTCCTGGATATAATATCCTATAAGCTGTTACAGCACCACCAGCTGGCGACACAGCAAGAACTTCTGCTATTGGTTTGTCTGGGACAGCATTGGAGCACTGCATCACATCACCCACATTGTAGCTGTCGCCACCACTACTTAATACATTATTAGCAGAGCTATTTATACCAGTAATAGCGTTAGGACTAACTAATGCTACTGCTTCTGGTAATCCAATATATTTAGTAGTGTCTTCTAATTTATAATAATATGGAAGAGTATTTCCCATATTGGCTGCGCCTGTAGCCGTAACAGTATAAATTCTATTTACACCAGCTCCTAATATGTTATCAATTTGAACGTGTTTCTGGATAGTAGTTGGAGGACCGCCACCAGTATAATCAAGTTGTAGTAAATCAACTGACCCAAGAGCGAAGCTGGGATTAACACTAACATTATGCTCTCCTAATCTCTCGTCTATTGGTCGGTTAAAAACATATTGGTAGGCTTTACCTTTAATTGGATTAGAAGAAGTTGATAAAGCTGCCTTAATATGATTAGAAGCAACGCCTAATAATATAGTTTGTTCTGCTGCGCTTGGCGTAAAGTTGGGATTATTATTTTCAGCACTAAAAAAAGCAGTAAAAAGATTAGTTATGCCTGGATTAACAGGACATAATGGATATTGGGGTAAAAAGGTTGCTGGTTGTAGAATTCTTGCTCCTTCAACTTGGACCGCTGTATTTATAAGAGCAGAAGGAATAGATTGGGTCATATCAATTGAAAAGTTTTTAGTTGCTGCCACAAAAGCGACAGTGAAAGTATAACCGAATAATGTTAGGCTATTATTTAGTTGTTTCGCCATTAAGGTGGCTAATGCTACGCCGTCATATGTTCCTTCTGGTATTCTAACCCTATGAAGCTGGAAAAAAGGTGTTTCACCATTGGGCGAAGCATCACCTATCCTAAATTGGAACTCGTTATTGCCTGCGCCAATTTTAAACCCCGTAATATCTTGATTAATAGTCACACTTGTAATCTGTATTGTGTCATCTCGTTTAACATCAATAGGGTCTTTAAAATGATTTTGAAAATTTACTGCTGCGCCCACATTCGCGCTGGCTCCACCAAAATCTTCTGTGCTCCTTAATGTCACTATACTCATATAATATATACTGATAAAAAAATTATCCCTATATTATATAATAATGGAGTTTGAATTGTCTGCTTATGAGTTTGATGATTTAGAACAACCGAGTAGTGAATTTACAAGGTTTGCCCGCAAAGTAGAGTTGTTGAAACAAAAAGAGGAAAAGCCCGATGTTAAACCTGAAAAAGTTTTTGAAGGGTTCAAGAAGCCTAAAAGATCGTCCCAACGGATAAAATCACAGAAAAAGCCAGATGTGAAAATTAAATAAATAAGTGCGTCCTTTTTTTCATAATCCGTCCTTTTTTCGTCCTTTTTTCCAAAAAAAAGGGAACTTTCGTTTTCTTACCTTTTTCCTTATAAATTAGTTCATACCAGTAAATAATTGTTACTGATGTTCCCATTCGTCCCATTCGTCCCTTTTTTAGACAAAACTTTTTATGTTCCATAAAATATTTTATGTAGATTTAGAAAAAAAATATATAGTTTCGCAAAAAAGGGAACTTTTGGGGATTTGGGGACAAAAAGGGAACATAGATTATTTTAGTCGGCTTTACAGATTAATCCACTATAACAACCCTTACCATTTTCGTTTCGTTTGTCTTTGTCCCAAGTAATTCCATAAGTCCTAAGCCTCTTGTTAAATTGTGTAACACTCATAGGGAGTTTATCATCTTTATCTTCAAAGCAACACCTAACCTGGTCTTTATATACCCAGTCATCTTTATTTTTGGTAATATCAAAGTATTCCAGTAATCTTGTTTTAATATTATCTAACTCGTCCATAGCCTCATTTGTCTGTGCGATTACACTCTCGGGCATCTTCACTCGTTTTATAGGATAGTTTAGGAGTAGTTTAATAAAAGCCAGCTTGTAGAGGTCTTGCTTCATCTTCTCACCAAGTGTGGGGTCAATTTTAAATAATCTACGCTCAAAGTTGTCTTCAAAGTCCCAGTCATCTGGCGCAATCAAGCTGTTCTCATCTAAAAATTGTGATTTACATTCAAAAATCATACACCTTCTTTTAATCGCATCATCTACTTCCATATTGGGCTCTTGATTAGATAAGTTGGTAATTTTACAAAGAATATCAATTAATCGTGTATCACTATACATCTTTTTATAACGGATCTCATCGCCATCTACGATGTCTTTCATCATATCACTATCAATCTTTGTAGAACCCAATTCTTCTACATAAATCATACGCGGGCAGTCATTATCAAGGCTTTCTAAAAATTTATCCTTTACAGAACTGCTCCCTGCTTCAAACATACGCTTATCCACTTTTTTTACATAACAAGTGAAGGCGCTCGCCATCATTTTCATTAGATTGCTTTTACCATTAGAAGACAGAGGACCATATAAGTGTAAGAATTTTTGACTTCGTGTATCACCAGTTAAATTATAAAATAACCACTCTAACAAAAACTTTCTATCTCGGTCATTTGGTTCAAACTTTTTTACAGCCAATTCTACCTCATCATATATTTCATCGGGCACATTATCGTGATAATTATAATTTAATCTTTGTGTAATCCTATCAGTAATATCTCTTTTACAAAATTCTTTGGTTTCCAGATTTAATTTACCATTTTTATAATGAAGCCAATAATGTTGTTTTGGGTCTGTATCAAAAAGAATTGTATCATCATTTACAAGAATTTCACGCACACGCTTATAAATATTTAGACTTGGATTATAATTACCTATTTGGTTGCGCTGTGTCCTAATATACGCGTATTCTTTGTATGCCTCGTCGGCTTCTTCACTTCCAAACTCACAAGCCTTGTATCTCGCTTCTGCGTCTTGTTCTGTAATTAAATAAAAGTCCATTAAGTCACGGACCATTACGCGCATTACTATGGAATTCGCTTTTTTTTCTCTTTCCCATTCTTCGTCCTCATATACATAAATGTCTTCTTTATGCATAAAGATCGTTCCGTGACGAAGTTGAAGAAAATCCACAGCTGCGTCCAGGTGGTTTCCCCAAATGCGTGGCTTTCCGGACATTATAATTTTATTATATTTCACCTTATCATTCTTTCTACTAAAATATTTAATCGTACCTGCTGTAAAATGACCTGGTTTCCAATTCTTATATAATGCTTCTATTCCATCTTCACTATAATTATTTAGACCACTTTCTACTGATGCTTTTTTACTAATATCAATGAATAAGTCCCACAAGCCCTCACCAGCTTCTTTGCTACAGTCCAGGCAAGCCCAACCAATATCACGCCAGGTGCTATAATTAGATAAATCGGCAACGGATATATTGTTAAGGTGCGACCACAGCTCCATATCATCTACTTCGTTCCACCTCATTCTTTCGGCTGTGGTTGGCTGTGGTTCAGGTTCTTTGTTCCAATCTTTATCATATATTAATTCAAAAAATTCATCGGGGCACTTTAAATCAAC
>Ga0181407_1000537_pt1 | contig 12855 bp, 23 predicted proteins | sample 30SPOviralmetaG_FD_130136 | JGI IMG/M metagenome (GOLD analysis project Ga0181407, IMG submission 130136) | Marine viral communities from the oligotrophic San Pedro Time Series (SPOT) site, San Pedro Channel, CA, USA - 30 SPOT_SRF_2012-01-26 | ecosystem: Environmental > Aquatic > Marine > Strait...
ACAGTCGGTAGTATTGGTACTGAAGGCGGCAATCTTTATATAGATGGCAGTGCCGCTACAGGAAAAACAGGTATTGAGTTTTTAGGTTCTGCTTGGTATCCAAGAAATGACGGGGCTAATAGTGACGGTGCTGTTGATTTAGGTGATTCATCTAATCGCTTCAAAGACCTCTACCTGTCAGGCAAAGCACAAGCAGATACCTATCAGTTTGCACAAAATAGTTCCGCATCAGGAGCTACAGAGGCAATTTACCGTCCAACTACAGGGCAAATAGCGTTTAAAACTAATAGCGCAGAACGCATGCGGATTACTAACACGGGACGGCTTCGAATTAACAACACCAATGCGGGCTGGGATTCACTCGGCACGTTAGTCGTAAAGCAGGTTGCGGACAACATAGGCATCGGCATCGTCGATGACAACTCCAGTAATACGTTCCAAATTCGTAATAACGGCGGTTACGCCGAAATGTACTACAACGTAAACCTGCCAATCATTTTCTCGCAGGTCGGCGGAGAGAGGATGCGCCTAGATGCTAGCGGCAATCTTCTGGTTGGTACTACTACTACAAACTTCAATACAGCGGGTACAGTTTTATACGGTGCTAATGGCGTGCAGATGGTAAGAAGCAACGCACCGCCGTTAAATCTAAACAGAACTACATCCGATGGCGCGATTCAAGAGTTTTTCAAAGACGGCACCGCAGTCGGTAGTATTCAAGCCAGAGGCGGCGACATTGTTATTGGTACTGGTGACACAGGTATACGCTTTAACGATGCTTCTAATGCCTTACAACCACATCACGCAACTGATGTTATCGATGCAACTATAGATTTAGGATTATCAAGTCACCGCTTCAAAGACCTTCACCTGTCAGGCACTGCTTATACTAATGCCTTGGGCGTGGGGACTAGCAGTCCAGCCGCACCGTTACACGTCGTAAACAACACTGCCCCAAGAATTGAAATGGGTTATGGCGGCGGTTCAAATGCTGACCACAGGATTGCATGGGATAGTGCTGGGCTTGTTATTTCTGCTGACAACAGCGGCCAATCATCAGGTGCGTCATATCTTGCAATGTTGGTAGATGGTTCAGAAGCCATGCGCCTTGATGCTAGCGGGAATGTAGGAATTGGTGTGACTTCGCCATCATCATACTACATAGATGATTTAGTTGTATCTGCTCCAAATGAGGGTGGGATTACGATAGCGTCTGATTCTACTTCATCAGGAGCGTATTTAGCTTTTGCAGATGGTACTTCAGGAAACACCCAATATCGTGGGTTTTTTCATTACCATCACGCAGGTGACTTTCTGCGAATGGCTACTGCTGGCTTGGAACGCATGCGTATCGATGCTAGCGGCAATCTCTTGCTCGGAAAAACCTCTGCCGATAACACGACGCAGGGTATTCGTATGCTTGGCTCGTCGGGCTTTATGTCGGTTGTGCGCTCAAGCAATACCCTAGCCGTTTTTAATAGAATCGACTCCGACGGCACCCTGATTAACTTTCGCACCAACGGCACCACGCGCGGGTCAATCTCAATCTCTGGCTCTACTACCTCGTACAACACCACATCCGATCAGCGGGCTAAAGAAAACATTGTGGATGCGCCCTCTGCCTCTGATGACATCGACGCTATCAAAGTGCGGTCGTTTGACTTTAAGGCTGACGGGTCACATCAGAAGTACGGCATGGTCGCGCAGGAATTAAGCACTGTCGCACCTGAAGCGGTAAGCGTCCCAGATGACGCAGAAGAGATGCAGAGTGTAGACTACTCCAAACTTGTGCCGATGATGTTGAAAGAGATTCAAACACTACGTGCGCGAGTCGCACAACTTGAAGGAGAAAACTAATGGCTACATGGACTATTGCAAACTTAGAGCGTCAGGCCGACGGCGGGGTCATCGTGGCTCACTGGCGTTGTGACGATTCCGAAACAGTAGGTGACGACACATTCACAGCGTCATCTTACGGGACTTGTTCATTTACACCCGATGCTGACGCAGATGATTTCGTTGCCTATGACGATCTCACTGAGGCAACGGTTATTGAGTGGGTAAAAGCAGAAGTTGATGGTGATGCGGTTGAAACTGCGCTAACTGATAATATATCTAGTCAGAAGACACCAACAACCTTTGACGGAGTACCGTGGAATGACTGAAGAAAGCCCAAAAATCGTATTGAATGATGTAGAGCATGACGTTGCTGATCTAAGTGATGAACAGCGCGTGATGGTCGCACATATCTCAAACCTAGACGCAAAGCTGGCCGACGCACGTTTTAGCGTAGATCAGTTAAGCGTAGCGCGCCAGGCGTTTGTCGACATGCTGAGTAAGGCTCTGAACGATCAGGAAGTAACCGATGCGGATTACGCTGACGTGCCTGATTCTGCTGAGTAGCATTGCCCCTGCCTTCGGGCAGGACATCACGCCACAGCCTGACCTTGACCCAGTACCTACTCGAGACGAACCTGACAACATCCGTAACGAGGGCGATCTGAACACTAATCAGATTGGGTCGAACAACAACAACCGAACGACAAACAACACAGGGCCGAATGCTGGCGCACAGATGCCAGCTAATACAGCGGTCAGCCCGTCGCTTATGTCCAGCGGTACAGAGTCATGCCTGCAATCTATATCAGGTGGCTTACAGCTTGTCGGCATCGGTGTGTCAACGGGCAAGTACATCCAAGACGAAGAGTGCAACCGCAGGCGTAACGCGATCACTTTGTCCAATATGGGCATGAAAATTGCGGCAGTCTCGTTGATGTGTCAAAACGCCGACGTGTGGCGCGCCATGTTGCTCGCGGCTACACCCTGTCCAGTGGTAAAATACGGGAAGATAATTGTTGGCAAGCGGGCAATGCTGGAAATTAAACAGCGACCAAACTTGCTGATACCTGATTACGAAGACAATCAGACTTTTTATGACGCAATCCTAGGCATGGGGGTAGAGACAGATGAGACTGATACACCTACCACTAGTCTGTCTAAGCGTTACCGCACAAGCGAGCGAGATTGATAGCTTGATCGACGCCTCTCAGAATATCCGAGACGTGTTTAAGTACGGCATTCAAACCATAGCTGGGGCAGAGTCTTACGCTTCACAGGGACAGATAGCGCCCGAGGGTATAGTCGACCAAGGCTTACTCGACAAAGCCAAACAAGACGCTTACAACGCCGCAGTCTTAGCCGTTCAACAACAAACCTACACATACGACCCAAACGCCTCACAGTATTTTGCTGACGAGGCTAGCAGTGCTATGGACGTTGTCAGCGAGGCAATTGACACCTACGTCGATGCCGCGCAGGTTTTGATTGAGGTTGCCACTGTTAACGAGATGGCGCAGGACGCGGCGAACGCAAACGATGAGCGACAGGCAATGGCCTTGCAAGAGTATATCGGCGCTAATGACGTGACCCTCGAAGATGCTGAGGTTGATGCTTACAACGATGCCTACACAGCCGTACACGAGGCCACAGCGGTAGCGGCGGCATATATGGCAGTGGCTAATGATGAGACTTTGCTAGAGCAGGCTGACGAGATGGCCTATGACCTACGCGTTACCTATCAAGAAGCGGCAAGCATATTCTTTGATCACGCCACTCAGTCGGTATGGATATCGTTTGATGGCGGTCAGACTATTCAAGGACTTAATCTTGATGACTACTATGTAAGCGTTGAGGACGTTCTTATCGAGTCGGCTGAACAACCATTTTTCTACACTTCACCCGAAGGCGGATGCTGGTTCGCCGCAGACCCCGAGGCTTGTTACGCTGATGGCGATTGAAGACTTAGAGTTAAATGTCGGCGGGACGCAGATTAAGGGCGTTTGGATCGCTATTGTTTTGTCATTTGCCTCAACTATTGGCGGCGGTATATGGACCGCTTCCGAATTCTTTAGTCGATTGGAGGCGCTAGAGGGCGCTGTAAGCGATGCTACAGCAGAGACTGCCGTTGTACAGGGTAGGTTCGACGACTTGCGTGCAGGGCAATCTGAGACCTTACAGGCGTATCAAGTCACTATTGCCAACATGCAACAGCAACTAGACGACAACAACGTCGGCGAACTACAGGGCAAGCTGGCAGAGTTATCGACTAACTTATCGCAGATTATGGAGCTACAGCGCGACCTGTTACCACTACGGGATAGGGTGGCGGCAGTAGAAAAGTCTAATAGCGAGACTGTCCTAACAGTCAATGCTAAAATAGAGGCATTGGGCAACATTGACGACCGCATGACACGTCTGCAACGAGACATTAATGATGCGTGGACGGCAATGGACGAGTTAGCCAACCCTTTGGGGCGATGAAATGGAAATGAATGAAGCACTGCTAAAGCTAGAGGCGCACGAAAAAGAGTGCCTGATCCGATACGAAAACATCCAGCGCCAGCTAGATGAACACAATACCCGCTTTGACAAGCTAGACGCGGCGATCACTCGCCAGACCTATGCGACCATGACGGTCATCCCTATCGCTTTAGCAATCGTAGAGTTCCTTCGCTAATGTACCAGTTTCATAATGAGAGACCCTCGCCCGAGTTTTTGTTAGACGTTGTACGCGGCGCAATCCCTAACGCGTTCGCTATTCATAAGTTTGGCGCTAACTTTGACATCGACCAAGCTGACGACCCCGAAAGCGTATGGACAAGCGGCGGACTTTATCCTTGGGCGTCACTTTCTAGCGCCCAAACTATCTACTGTATTAGTACCAGCGCAAGCGACACCGCCACGCTAAGTATTGAGGGGCTAGACGCAAACTATGATGAGCAAACAGAGATCGTTACGCTCACAGGTGCGACGGCAGTGGCGACTACAAACACATTTATTCGCGTATTTCGCATGACCTACGACGCAGAGAACGTAGGCGACATAACAGCTCGCGTCACAAGTGGCACAGGAACCGTTGTAGCGCAGATCGACGCGGGGTATTCACAGACACTGATGGCGGTCTACACGATCCCTGCGGGCTTTACAGGCTACCTCACAACCCTTGATGCAACTATCGACGGCACCAAAACCTGTCAGGTGCTTATGTATCATCGACTGACTGGCAAGCCGTTTCGCATTGCGCACGTCGCAGAGTCAGATGGTCATTACCGCTATGACTTCAATGCGCCGCTAAAGTTGCCTGCGAAGACAGACGTAGACATTCGCGTTGACCAGGTAAGCGGCAACGACGCACGGGTCACCGCTAACTTTGATATCGTTCTAATCAAGGATTATTGATATGTGGCAGGCGTTGATCGGGCCAGTGACCGAGTTAGTCGGCGGTCACTTCAAGCGTAAGGCGCAAGAAAAGCAGGCGACACACGAGCGCAAGTTGCAAGTTATCCAGAATGACGCGGCTTGGGAAAACAAGATGGCAGACGCCACATCCAACAGTTGGAAGGATGAGTTTTGGACTCTAGTGTTGGCGGCTCCTGTTTTTATGATTGGCTACGCGATAGCTATGGACGACGTGGCTGTGATTGAGCGAGTCGATATGGCATTCGCCGCACTCGATACCCTGCCCGAGTGGTATCAATATCTTTTATTTTTAGCAGTATCTGCCAGCTTTGGCATACGTGGTGCTGACAAGCTAATGCAGTTGAGGAAAAAATGACCTATCGCCACTTTTCTAGATCCGAGTTCCGCTGTCGAGAATCTGGAGAGAACTCCATGGATGAGTCGTTTTTGTTCATGCTCGACGAGTTGCGGGAGCGTTGTGGCTTTCCGTTTACAATCACTAGCGGATATAGGTCAGTCAATCACACAGCAGAGCGCAATAAGCCAGCGGGGAAAAAAGGCACACACACACGCGGTATCGCCTGTGACATTGCCGTCTCTAACGGTGTTGAGCGCATGAAGATTGTTAAAGAAGCGTTAGACATGGGCTTCGGTGGCGTCGGTGTTGCCAAGTCTTTCGTACACGTCGACATGCGTACCACTACCCCAGTCATGTGGACTTACGGCTAAACCTCTACAGATAAATAAATAACAAAAAAAGCTACACAATTATCCTCAATGGTGTATTCTGACATTGTTCCATGTAGAACAGTGAAGGGAGAAAACCATGCAATTAGACGATCAAATCGTGCAGTACAACGAGGTACTCGACAAGCTCGACGAGGCTTTAGCAGAGCTTAACAAGGCTGATCGTGACTTCGACCTGACCGACATCCAAGGTCAATCTGTTATTCAGCTAAGACAAATTTACGACGCCATGATTGGCGACGTGCTTGATCTCGAACGCGAATCATTTTAAGGAGGGTAACCATGACTAAGCAATTCATAGAGCCACAGCTTATCAAGGGCGAGCTAATAGAAGAGCTTGATTCGCTGGTAGGCCAGCTAAAAAACCTATCTGTCTACAAGCCTAAGCCGTTTCAGATTATCGAAGCGGCAATGGATGCCCGCCTAGCGGATTTCCTAGAGCTTGCAGAGCAAGACTATATCAAAGGGTGGACTGACCAAGAGGAAGGCATCAGACACCGCGACGGTATGCCAGAAGCGTACAACGCTGGCTACGCCGATTCCTACGACTATGAAAACCAAGGAGGCATCTAATGGCTAATAAAATTCCCGAGGCGCTAGAGAAGGCGCTGAAAGATGTTGACGAGACTGTAGGGTCTGCAACATGGGATTGTCATGGCACGCCCGTTGTCCTCCATAAGGCGCTAGAGAAGATTGCCGCCAACAAGGGCATTCAGTTCGATGCGCCTGTGCATTTACTAAGTAACCCTGCAAGCAAAGAGGTGGTTATTCAGGTGACAGGTCGCTTAGGTGACAGGCAAGAATGGTCTATTGGTGAGGTGTCTTCCAAGAATTGCCGCAACGATTATCCGTTTGCGATGGCTGAGAAGCGGGCAAAAGACCGAGTAATTCTCAAGCTGTTGGGCGTTGCTGGGGACACGTACTCAGAGGAAGAGGCGGACGAATTTACCGACTCTATTGAGGCTCAGTTTATTGCCTACGTCCATGCAATCGACGAACACTTTGACTTTGTTGCGAGCATTAAATCGGCAGTAGCCAATGAAGAGTGGGACACGTTGCGGTGCATCATTGAAGAGACACCCAACGAGGTCAAAAAGAAGTTTAGCCGCGCCTATACAAAGGGCGGGGTATTCACAACGTACGAGGTTAAGTGCATGAAGCAAAACCCGAATGGAGGGAAGTAAGATGCAGTATGACAACAGCAATCGCGGAGTCTTGTTTAAGAACGACCGCAAGGAAAAGGACACGCACCCTGACTACAAGGGTAGCTATACCGATGGCAATGGCACCGAGTTTTGGCTGTCAGCGTGGCTAAAGAAGGACAAGAACGGTAATACCTTTATGTCTCTCAGCACGACGGCTAAGGAGCAAGTCCATAGTCAGGGTATGCAACAGGCGCGTCAATCACTACAAACTAAGGAGCTGGATGATGACCTGCCTTTCTAGTACAGGCCGCGCACTCAAGAAGGCGCAAGCACTTGCAGGCGTGAGTAATGAGGAGCTGGCAAAGGAGTTTGGTGTTGGCAATGTCGCTGTCTGTAGATGGCGGCATAAGGACGACATGAAATTCTCGCTGGTTGTTCAGTTAGCTAACAGACTCAACTTGTCCCTGGATGAGTTTGAGAGATTGGGGAGGTAAAAAAAAGCCCCGTCGAGGAAACGGGGCTAGACCACTTGCGGAAGGGTTTACGCTTGTGGCATCCTATGTTTGCGTGCAAAGGATAGGGAAAATTATACAGCAATCTAGCTGTCTGTATACCTATCACCCCTATTCCTTTCTAAACACGCCTAGTCGAGCCTAGTTAAATAGTGCTGTCTCAGGTGCAGTCGCTCAAGAAAGCCGAGTTATTCCTACGACCTTTGAGGACGGGGACAAACAGTGGTTACGTTGCCATGTAGTAAGGGCGCGGTGATGACAGAGCCGTTAATGATCTGCACTGATACTGTATGAATAATGGACTAGCTAGGGATCGTGTATAGGGCAACAGTCGTCCTCTAATGATCCCTATTGTCTGAAAAAAGGAGAAGGGTATGAAAGACTTTCACGGCGAGGATTGGTTTCCAGAGGATGAGGATTTTATCAAGTGGCAACACGCATATCCAAGCGTCGATGTTTATGCTGAGTATGACGCCGCTGAGTGCTGGGTAGATGCCAACCCTGCGAGACGCAAGAAAAACTGCAAGTCATTTGTAAACAACTGGCTGAAAAAAGCCGCTCAAATGGAAAAAGGTATTTCTCCGTTCGCTCAAAAAGCACAAGAGCAAAGCGGGCAGTTGCCTTATAAACGATGGACTAAGCTTGACGAAGGCACACACGACTTCATGCAGAGCGAAAAGTTCCGCGAATTGTGCCTTCAGAAATACGGGCAGTACGTTACGTTTGAAGGTGAGAGGGTGACGCGATGAAGTTCCGCCTTAGTCGTAAGGATTTGCTTTTGGCCGAGTGCATGGGAAGAGATACGGTGGCGCTGTGCGAGAAACTCATGGGATTTAAGCCACGGCTAGAGAACGAAAAGCAGAGCAGAGTTGACGCCAATATCATGGGTTATAAGGCGGAGATTGCTATAGCTCGTCTTTTCGATATTGAGTTACCAGCTATAAACGTCATGACCGATGGCGGTGTTGATCTTTGGCTTGATAACGTAGCTATTGACGTGAAGTTTACTAATAAGGAGTTTGGCCCGTTGATTTTTGACAGCATGGCTAAATTCAAATCAGACGTTGCAGTTTTGGTTGGTGCTACATCAGACCCTGCGGTTGTAAGAATTAACGGCGCATATACGCGCACAGACTTCGAACGGCATTGCTATCGCAAAAACTTTGGACACGGCGAGAGGCTGGTGATGGAGGTGAAAGACATACAGCCCATAGAGTGGCTGTGGCTAAATTTGATGAAAAGACGGAATAAGGCGCAAAAATGATGGGTGAGTTCTGGTTGATCAAAGATCCAATCGAAATCAAAGACCGCATGGAAGCCTTCAAGAAATTTCTTGAAACGGAATGGTGCTGGGAAAAACCTGTAGCGTGGCAGGTAAAGGAGTACAAGCCACGTCGCTCGCTTAGTCAAAACGACCTTTTCCATGTGTGGGTAAGGGACATGACTCGGCACTTTAAAAAGCGAGGCGGCTTTACAGGTACTGAGGACGAATTGAAGCTCATGCTGAAATATAAGTTCCTTGGAACCGAAGACGTAGAAGTGGGCAAAACGACTATACCCGCACAGGTACGCGGCACTTCGACGCTAGATCGCGGAGAAATGCTATACTTCATGCAACAAGTAGAGGCGTGGTGTATAGACCTGGGGGTCAAACTCACAAAGCCTCAAAATTCGGAGTATTCAAAACTGGGGGGGTAGGCATGAGCCTATTGCAGTTTTGCAAGACCGAAAGGCAGAGAGAAGTTGTCGGCCGAGTAGAAGAAGGCCAAAGCCAGCGAGATATAGCTAAAGAGCTGGGCTTGGGTCGTGGCACTGTAAGAGGGCACCTTGAAGCGGTTAGGGCAGTAGCCGCGAAACAAGGATACAGCCCCGAGCATGACTACACGCACCCCGTCCCTTCTGGGTATACGGTGAAGGGTGTCTCAAGTCTATACAACGACGAAGGGAGACTCGTCTCACAGTGGGTTAAAAGCCAGTCGGACGCAGAGCATGCACTACAAGTTGCACTTGACCACTTCAAAGCTGGGCTTAAGGACGAGTTGCAGGGACTGGCAAAGCCTGTAAAGAAAAGCAAAGCCAAGAAGCAGAAAGACCGCATGGCGGTCACTATCGTCGGCGACCATCACCTCGGAATGCTGGCGTGGTCACCCGAAACAGGTAGCGACCCTTGGGATTTGCAGATAGCGCAAGACACACTCATCAAGGGCGTCGATAAGCTTATGCAGAGCACTGGCGATTGCTCTGTAGGCGTTTTGCTAAATGTCGGCGACATGATTCACGCTAATAACTTAAAGGGCGAGACGGGCGCAGGAACAGCCTTGGACGTAGACGGCAGAGCAGGCAAGACCATACGCGCCGCAGGTAACCTTTTCCAGATTATCGTCACTCGTATGCTCCAGCAGTATGATGAAGTATGGCTAATCAACGCTCGCGGTAACCACGACCCTGACGCCTCTTTGTGGCTAAACGAAATGCTCCGCATGTACTATGAGAAAGACAAGCGCGTGAAGGTGTTCGACAACTTCAGCAAGTTCATCCACTTTGAATGGGGCAATAACTTTGTGATTACGCATCACGGCGACAAGATACGCACTCGCCAACTGTATGAGGCAATCACACGCGACTATGCGCAGGAGTGGGGGCGCACAAAGTATCGCTTTGCATGGACAGGTCATATCCACCATAAGCAATCAGAAGAGCTAGGCGGGCTTACGTGGGAGAGCTGGTCCGTACTCCCGCCTCCAGATTCTTGGCACTCAGGTGCTGGCTATGGCTCACAGCGGTCGATTAGTTGTGTAGTATTAGACAAAGAGCACGGCGAGTTCAGCCGATTCAAGGTCGGTATCGAGGCACTACAGTGATAGAAAAAATGCCGATCCTCTCTATGCCACTACCTGACGGCGGGCAAGTGGTTTGCAGGGTGGATGCGATAACAGCGGCGACAACTAACATGCGAAACGAAGACATGACCGACGTTTACATTGAGGTCGCTTGTCCCGAGGGGATTACTATTGATGTCGATATCGACTCTTTTACAACGTCATGGCTCACGGCGCTTCTCACTACTATTGACGACTGGACAACACCCCGTGAAATGCACTGATTGCGGTAAGGGTATGGATCCTCAATTTACTGGCGACAATGGCAAACTACGAGGATGGTTTTGCGAGTGTGGCAACTGGGAAAAGGCCATACTGCGTGAGCGTCAATTTACTAAAGAGACCTACTATGGCAATCAAGCGCACAAACGCTGACATCTGGTTTAGCAAGGCAGTAAGAGCTAGGGATGGCGCGTGCCTGGTATGTGGCACCGACCAGTCACTCGAGTGCGCACATATCTACGGCAGGCGGCGTAAGATTGTAAGATATTCCATGGACAACGCAGTCACGCTTTGCCACCACCATCACCGCGTAATGACCGAGAACCCTTTGAGCTTCAGCGGCTTTCTGGAGGTAGAGCTAGGCGCAGGTCACCTCGAGATACTGACCGAGAAGTGCAGGGGCATCCTGAAAGAGAACAAAGCCGTGCGCGATGAGATAGCCAAGCACTACCGCGAAGAAGTACGCAAGAAAGAGCAGAACCCCGAGTACGTCATAGTTTCGTATAACTGATTGCCTCTATGCTATAATTACAGGGCAACAGAGGAGTGTTGTCATGTGTGTACAGAGCCAACGGCAGTATTTTGCAGAGCGGCACCACATCGTCGTTACTGACAAAACCGCAGAGCTACTTGCTCGACTAGGCAGAGAGAAAGGCGTTGATGAGGAAACCTACCTCAAGCGCCTCTCACGCCATCCTAACGAAGACCAATTCGTCGCAGAGATTGCCCGCTACTACGGGTGATTGAAATGTCACGATTGTCGCATTGCACACCTACCCCCTCATTATTTGCCCAATAAGATAAAAAAGTGCTTGCAAGGGATAAAGCTGGCCTGTAAGTTGGAAGCATGAAAGTATTAGATTTATTTGCAGGCATTGGCGGCTTTACGCTTGGACTAGAACGCGCAGGCTTTGAGACTGTGGCGTTTTGCGAAATAGAGCCATACGCTCAGAAAGTATTAGCTAAAAATTGGCCACGGGTTCCCATTTATGACGACGTTAGAACAATCACAGCAGACCGATTGGCTACAGACGGAATTGGAGTCGATGTCATTACAGGCGGCTTCCCCTGCCAAGACATATCAGTCTCAGGAAATCAGGCAGGAATACAAGACGGAACGCGAAGCGGCCTATGGTCAGAGTGCGCCCGTTTGCTTGGGGAGCTTCGACCCCAATACGCCATCTTTGAAAACGTCCCAAACCTGCTTAATGGAGAACGGGGAGCTTGGTTTAAGCGAGTTCTCTGGGATATTTCCAAGATCGGGTATGATGCGGAGTGGCACTGTATATCAGCTTCCGAACTTAGCGCGCACCATCACAGAGATAGGGTCTGGATTATTGCCTACCCCAACTGTAGCGACAATACATGCCTCAATGGAAGCGCATCGGAAAGAAGCGGACAGATTACACCCAAAGGGACAGAACACACTGGGCGCAGAAGTGGCGAGCAGAATGTGGCCGACACCAAGAGCGGCGGCGGCAAGTTCAGGAACGGAGCCAAACTGGAAGCCCAAGCGTCCAAGTGGTCAGCCAGCACAATTAAGTCTCCAGCAATCTGTCAGAAACTTACAGATACAACAGGGCAAGCCTTTTGGCGGTCTGAACCCGACGTGGGTAGAGTGGCTGATGGGGTTCCCGCTAGGTCACACAGACTTAAATGCTTAGGCAACGCAGTAGTACCGCCGATACCTGAGTTAATAGGCAGAGCAATAATGGAAAAAGAGGGGGCAAATGAGCAAGCATTCGGAGCAAATGACACTGACAGAGGTTGCCGCAGTCATGGGTATATCACGCCAGCGTGTAAAGCAGATCGAAACCGTAGCACTAGAGAAGCTACGCAAGAATCCAAAAGTGAGGGGTTTGTATGAAGGAATTATCAACGGACGCATGGGCAGTAATTCTAGTGGGCATGATTTTATTGGTATTCATTCTGGGGATAATAGGGCGCAGTGATTACGACGATGCGGTAGCGCAACAGGACATTTACTGCGAATTTGTAGACTTATGGGGGCAAACAAATGGTAGAGACGGTCATCCTGACTTTAGAGGGATTTACGAAACGGCTTGCACAGATGGACAGCGACGAGATTGAGGACACGATCATCGCAGTCAA
>Ga0181407_1000541_pt1 | contig 12793 bp, 27 predicted proteins | sample 30SPOviralmetaG_FD_130136 | JGI IMG/M metagenome (GOLD analysis project Ga0181407, IMG submission 130136) | Marine viral communities from the oligotrophic San Pedro Time Series (SPOT) site, San Pedro Channel, CA, USA - 30 SPOT_SRF_2012-01-26 | ecosystem: Environmental > Aquatic > Marine > Strait...
TGTGCAGTTTCTACAATGCTTGTAAAGTTATCTGATTCGAGTAAGTGATTATATAAATCATCAGGATGTTGTCTTGAACCTATAACAACAATAGCAGTGTGTTCCTCTTTACGACTTGATAGAGTTGTTGTCCACCATTGTCTAGTACTTTCTCTTGCACCAGGTTGCATAGTAGTTTGATGGTCTTCAATGTCATCAGCAATAATTATGTCACAGTCACGTGATAGAATCTTTCCACCCTTACCTACAGCTACCATTGTTGGTGATTTAATACCTGCAACAGTTCGTGTACCTACAGTAAATTGATTCTGTGACCAGTTCTTACCTGACCTATTGTCGGGTTTAAAAGATGTACCAGGTGGACAGAAAGCTTCACGTAGTTCTTCATTAGTATCTAACACATCAAGCACAGCAGATAGTGCATTCTTTGCAATGTCTTCGTTACCACCAACCCACATAATCCTAGTGTTAGGGTTTCTACATATCTGATACACAGCAAAGTGTATTAACAATTCTGTTTTACCGTGTCTAGGTGGGCTTAGTATTAATAACTCTTTACCATTTTCTATACTATCTATAATGTTATTTACCCAGTTAGTATGAAAGTCTGCTGTTTCGTACTGTACCCCCAACTCGGTTCGGAAATATTTGTTACGGAAGCTAGCAAAATTTTCTAATGCATCCTTTGCATCATCAGATAGTTCCCAATCTTCTCCTGCAACTTCGTTGCGTACGTCAATCTTGTAGGCACCAAGCATACGAGACACAGTAGCTGATGTGCAACCAAGGAGGGAAGCAGCGTCAACTACCGTCATCTCGCCTGTTGCAACTGTTTCAGCTATTCCTTCGCTTACAAAAGCTCGGTAATACTGTCCACGTCTTACAGTTGCGTGGTCTCCGTCATCAGAAGCTCGTTCAGCGTTTATGGGTTTTACATCAACTTTCTTGTTGTGGGCTTTATCTCTAGCAAACTGTCTCTTTTGGCAGGTAGGGGAGTGGAATTTACGCTGTTTACCCTTTAATTTCTTCCTGCAACCCTCGGCTATGCAGATGACGTTACGCGTAGTATCGGTCATGTTTCACTATCTTTCCTTAGATGTTTGCCTAGTGAGAATTATATGGTATAGTTCAGTTAATTACAAACATTAAACGCAAGTATTTTGTTACAGGTAAAGTTGCAATCGGGATGCGGAAAGCTGCTGACTGGCAAGACAGTACACTAGAAAGACAAAGGCAGTACCCAGGGACACTTAGAAAGCTTTAATCAAACTAACCAGTACTAATGCCCGCTAGTGCCCTCAAAGACTATAGACACAGGGGTTTACAGTACAAAAGATTACCAGCATATATTTTTATACATACGTATATACTAGAGAAAGGCTACATTAACATCGGTAGGTCAAAGAATCTGTAGTCTGTACTCTATAAATAGACTATATGGTAGCTTAATCTGTACAGGTAACATGATATGGTACAGACTTCATATTACTTGACCTTCCGAAACAGACTTCGTCTGTTAATATACCACCTAGTTAGTTAATACTGTATCCATATGATACTAGATGATATAAATATAATTAGTCATACAAGTTAATCTAATATTCACCTAGATAACCTATTGTTTTTTCTCAGGCTACGCAATCGAAAAAAAAAATCTATTAAAGGAGATATATGATAATTGCAGAAAAGACTACTACAGCTGTTGATACAGTTGCTAAAGATACTACTAATGTTACTAAAACAAATAGTAAATCATTTGTATGTGACCATTGTGGTGTTACTAAGACTAAAGGTAAAGATAACTTTCGCCAAGCTGGTAGCGAATATAACAAAGCTACTAAATCTTATGATATTGTTGAGAAGTTTATCTATTGGAATTCTTGTACACCATGTGTGGATAGCTTTGCTAAGGGTAAAACTTTAGTTAGTTAATATTAGATTACTAGGTGGGTTATTAATTTAGCCTACCTAGTTTTTTTTTAATAGTGCTGTTAACTAGTCAATGTCAGGCGTGAGCGTTAGCTTTCTTATTTTTCTGTTCTGCTGTCGCAATCACATAAAAATAAAGGAGATTATATGAGAAGTTGGATTAGATATTGGATAGCTATTCCAATAGCATGTGCTATTAAAAATAGACTTAGTCTATATGAGGTATATAGTCAAGCATGGGAACTAAATAATATTCACTTAGGTAGATATAGATTTAGATATGACCCTAACTATAAGCTTATAAATAAGAAAGGAAAATAATGATTAAATTATTTGAAATTAAAATGCATAATGCAATATTTGATATTGAATATGCAAAAGTAGACCTAGCTGATAAATTATACGTTTATAAGGTATATTGTAGTGTTGGTAATTCTGGTGATTTATTAGCAGGAGATTTTGACACTATAAATGAGGCTATTAATTGGATAACTAATGATAAGCAAGCAAAAGCTAGTGCTGATTTTTATGCTAACCAAGAACTAGAACTTATGGATGCATATGGTGAATATAGTATTGCAACTGAAGAATGGTATAAAAATATACCTAATGGAACAATGGCTATTGAAATACTTAGAGAATATTTAATAGCAAAAACATACGACTAGAAAGGAAAACTATGAATAAGATATTATGCGGATACTGTCAAAATACAGTATCACAAGCTGATAGATATTGGTACTTTGGTAAGAAAAACTATCCATTATTTCTACATAGAAGTTGTGGTGTTAAAGCACACGAACAAGGTGAGAGTGTTTGGACATTTCATAAAATAGCTAAAGTAAATATGGATATACTTGCTAAACAAGAAGTAATCAATAGACCTACTCAGTTAAAATTAATGGATATGGATAACTAATGGGTTGTCCATATCAACAATGTAGTCAAGAGACTATTTGTGAAGAGTGTCTAATAGACGAACAAATTGCTATTAGATTCTTAACAGAAAAGAAACAATATGATTGATATTACTACATGTTCAGAATGTTTAGGCGAAATACAATATCAGAATAAAGTTATAATACATAATAACTGGGTATATTGTGACTCAGAATGCCTAAACGAAAGAATATTATTAGAATTGTCATACGCATGGATAGTCTTTAAGAATCTAATAGACGAGTATGATAATGTACCATTTGACCCTAATACATGGGGTTCACGTACACTACAAGGTAGTTTATGTTAAGCATTTTTTATGCTTCCGCCCACGGCATCAGCCTAAAAAAATATAGAGAGGATACTATGAATATAGTTGAGATTAAAACTGCAATGGACGTGTTAAAACCACTGTTTAATGCAGAACAAATTACAGAGTTAAACGATATGGTAGAAGTAGCAATAGCTAATTATCATGACGGATTAACAGTAGCGAGTATTAATGAGGATTTGAATGTACTTGGTATAGTACCTATAAAAGATATATTCGAAGATGATAATCCATTTGATAGCTAGTAGATTGCTTCTAACATACATTAGTTGTGTGTTAGGAGCTATGTATATGCATAGTGTAAGACAAATAGAAAGGACTGCTAATGAGTAAAGCAGATTATCAAAATCCAGTATGTGGTATTACTGGTGTCGAACTAGAATGGGGCGAACGCCTATGGATGAGTACCTATATTGACGGTAACTTAGAACAAATACCTTTGTATCTAAGTAAAGATGCAGTACTTAAACTGCACAAACAGTCACCTAGTTACAAACCTAAAAACAAAGTATCAGATGATACTAATGATAATCAAGTAGACAATTCTGCTGTTTCAGAATTAAATGAGACTACAGAGGAAGTTACTGTATAGTATTAAATTAGCTAGTGTGGTTATTAATTTAGCCACATTAGTTTTTTTTAGTGAAAGGAATTAATGAACAATAACAAACTAGAAAATCTAGAAGAAATAGTTGACGAAATACAAAATAAAATAGAATTAATTGGTAATACGTTAAATTTAATAATATCTGAATTAGGTGATGAAAATACTGAGTTTCAAGCAAAGTTTATATCATCTACATTATCAGTAGATAAGTTTCGTGATGAGTTTACAAAATTCGTTAACGAAGAAGGCGATGATGATATTAAATTTACAATGATAGAAGTTAATGAAATGATAGAAAGGCTTAAAAATGGAGAATGAATTAGAAGATATTTATGCATCTATTAAAGGTATTGTTGAAGTAATGGAGATATTACAAAAACAAATATCTGGACATACTGAAATACTTAAGCTAATGACTAATTACGAAGAAGAGTAATGGGTGGTTGGTTGCAATGTTTTAAATGTGATAACTGGCATCACACACATAACGGTGGTGCCTATATCAATGGTGAAACATATTGCGAAAATTGTGCTGGTGAAATAGAAGCACATTGGCTATTAAAGGAGGAAGATTGTTTGGATTAACAACAGAAGTTATATTAATGGGAGTAATAGCTCCAATAGCGTTTTTATTTATATCTATGTACATAGCGAGTAAATAATGAAATGTAGTGTATATAAATGTGACGCTAAACCTATGTACAATAAAGTAAATTATATGTACTTAGGTAAAATCTATGATAACTTACAAGTATACGAAATAGTTTGTAATTTTCATTACGAACATTACAGAAAGGTAAACAAATGACATATCAATTTGTAGACGAAAATATGAAACATGACATAAACGAATTAAGTGTATCATTTACATTTAGTGGTGATACTACTGTAGAAGAAGCAACTGAACAAATAGATAATTTAATTAAGTTAGCTGACAACGATACTACAATAAAGTTTATAGAACATGAACACGATATTTATAGAATATCACCATATAGTGAAGTGAGTGTTACTCCACTATAAGAATTAAAGTTACTTACATTGCTAGGTTTGACTCCTTTGTTTGCCTAGCCGTAGCCCATAATGTAGGTAGCTTATAGGGTATAGAGTGCCGAAAGGCAAGGGTTTGTTCGATTGTATTTTCCCTTTTCATGCTTTGTATCCTATAAGCTATCTATTAGTAGGAGTTATAAAATTCCCTGTTTGTTAACGACTGAAAATAGGTAGCTTGTAGCACATTATAATAACGTAAAGCCATAGAAGCTGGGAGTTAGCGATAGTGCTTAGTTGACGATACTAAGAACCACACTAGGTCGCCTTATAGGTTCGAATCCTATCATTATGGAAATAACTAATAGTGTGTTACAAGCTATCTAAGTGAACATAGTTATGCTTTTTTTTCTGTGTTCACCTTCGTTCCCACATAAAAAAAATTTATGGGGAGGAATTAGCTATAAATAATAAACGACAAAATGAAAGGAAACTATGAACGAAATACATGTACATAATGTACCACGTAAAGAATATACTGTTCAAGTAGTATATGCTGGAATAGATGAAGGACCTACCTGGGATGAACCAGATGTCTGGAACATTATAATAGAGGCATCTTGTGCTGCTACAGCAATGCAAGACGCTGTAAAGATAATAGCTACTGAAAGAGCCATTATTATGACTGATTATATGACAGCAGAAAACGTTATGAATGACAAAACACATTATACATATGAAGATATAGAAGAAATACGTCAAAAAGCTGCCGATGACGGAGTGTTTCAGAGTTGGCTAATGATAGAACCTTCAAGTATGCAAGTGTGTTTATCAGAGGATTTAGATACATTACGTGACTTAACTGCACAATCTATATCACATTCATTAGAACATGTTGCTGATGAAGTAGAAGATTTCTTAAAGAAAGGAACAACTAATGACGATGCCTAATGGAATGAGGGAGGCAACTCCCCCACCAGCTAACATTAATCCCCCAGGTAGAAAACCTAGGTTATTAACAGATGAGAAAGTTAAAGTGCTTTTGTCATCTCCTAGTGTGTGGTACATAATAGGTACTGCACCAAGGTGGTTAGGTGGTAACAAATCAAACATTGTGTCTATGACACAAAGAAATATCGCACACTTAGCAGACAAAGGTAAGTTTGAGATACAACAAAGAAAAAATAAATATAATGATATAGATATATATTGTAGATATGTACCTAATCATTTAGAACAAGAAGGGAATAACTATGAATAAAGACAAATGCTGGAAGCAAATTAATGCTATCTTGGGTAACTCACGCAGGATATTATTACATGGTCCTCCAGGTACAGGTAAGACCTACAGTGCAGTTAAACAAAATGCACCACTAGATATGGATGGTAATCCAAATGTATACCAAATAACAATGACAGAAGATACAGCGTCAGCTAACTTAGAAGGTTTTTATAGACCTGCTAAAGACGGTGGATTTGAATGGCATGACGGTATAGCTATTAAGGCTTGGCGTAATGGTGGCAGATTAGTTATCAATGAGATAGACCATGCATCACCAGATGCCATGACTTTCTTACACGCTATATTGGATGACCAAGATATTGCAGGTATTACTATAAACAATGAAGAGCAAGAGACAGTTAGACCAGCTCCTGGATTTCAAGTTGTTGCTACAACAAACAGTCCACCTGAGTCACTACCACTTGCACTTAAGGATAGATTTCCTGTAAAAATATATGTTGGCAGTATACACCCTAAAGCAATGGAATCGTTTCCAGATGAGTGGCACACTGTAATTAATGATACAACGTTAGTTGAAGACCCTGAAGACCGTATATCGGTTCGTTCATGGGCAGAGTTCTTTGCATTGCAAGAGAAAGGTTTTAAAGCGGAAGTAGCCGCTGAACTAATCTTTGCAGACAAAGCAGAAGAACTTATTGACGCTGTAACGTTATCTAATGCATAGCCAAAAAGCATACCCATATCCAGAAATTGTTACTGGTGAATCTTGGGAAGTTATAGGGACTATACACGATAGTCCTCAAGCTACAACTGACAACTTAAATAGACAAATGACAGTTCCTTTAGATAGGGACTGTCAAAGTTGCGGTATTAATCATAGTCGTATGATTAGACGACATGAATTAGGACACGTTAAGTGGAGTCCTAAGACAATGGGTAAGCTTAAACCTGGTGTACGTGCAGAAGCAGTTGAAGTATTAGAAGAAATTAGAATTAATCATTTACTATTTAGAGCTGATTTAGCTATACATGAAATATCTATGTGTAAAGATTTATTTGAACAACAAGCAATGAAACTTGTTTATGAAGGTAGTCTTTCTAGTATTATTTTGTTTGGTTTAGCGTCTAAATGGCGTGTTACTGACAATGATTCAACATCTAGATATGGTAGTTACAAGTTTTGTGATGAACACGAAATGATAAATGCAGCTATGAATATTATACAAAAAGATATAAATGTAACTGAATTACGTAAATCTGAATTGATTTATGCACAAAGAGTAATTAGAGATTATTATAACTCTATAGTTAGTACTAATCATGGTCAGACTATTAGTTATCGCAAGGTACAAAAATATGCAGAACCACTTAGTAAGATACTTGATATGTTTAGAGACAAACCTAAACAAGAAGAAGTATTTAAACCTAAAACAAAACTAACACCTAGTGAAGATATTAATCCAGAGCAATCAGAAGATAATGTTGAGTTAAAACCTGATGACGAAAATGTAGAAGATAGAACTAATCGTGATTTACGAGATATGATTTATAATTCTACAGGTGGTGTTGGTGCGTGGGGTGAGATGGAAATTCATACTCCACCATTGACTGTTAATTTACAAGGTAGACTTAAAGGTGGCAGAGCTTATAGACCTGCAGACTTTGGTTTTAATCCAAAATACATTAACAGATACTGTGTAGATAAGAAAATATTTAAACAAAAAATTAGAACACTTGGAGGTACAATACTTATTGATTCTTCAGGTTCTATGTCATTTAATGGTGAAGATATTTTAGAAATTATGCATTTACTACCAGCAGTTAACATTGCTATGTATAACGGTAGAGGTAATGTAGGTGATTTACGTGTTATTGCTAGAAATGGTAAGCGTGTAGATGAAAAATATCTTGAAAGGTATTCAGGTTACGGTAACGTTGTAGATGGACCAGCTTTAGAATGGCTAGGTACACAACCAGCTAGAAGAATATGGGTATCAGACATGATGGTGTTTGGTGGTTCAGGTGATACTTCTGGTTTTAATTTACTACAAGACGTTTACAAATCTTGTAAAAAGTATAACATTATTAACCTTAAGAACATGGATGAAGTAAAAGAACATTGTCTTAAATTAAATATGTGATACAGTGGTAAGGAATACAGTAACTCGCAAGAGTGCATGTGAATCCTTTCCACTTGTAAAGCTGTAATCGGTAGAAGAATAGAGTGCAGGGAGAACCTGCAACAAGGTAACTTCAATTATGTCAACATAAACCTATAGTGAACACTTCTACGCTTACCTATTGAGAGTATGCATAGCATCCATGACGGAGGTGTGAGTGTCCTAGGCAGGACGCGAAACACCGAGGGAAATGGAAAGCGGAGCATACTTGATAAAACTTACACATAAAAGAATTTACTATGTATAATAAACGACATGAAAGATATAAATGAACTGCTTGCAGAAGCAGAAACAGGGAAAATAAGCCGTATTTCAGGTAGAATAACAGAAGAAGCAATGCCTTTTTGGGAAGGTTGCGAAGCTAAAGTTATGAGTGGAGTACAGTTAAAACCATACGTGGTATCAAGATTATTAAAAGAAAATTTTAATATCAAAATAAGTGAATCAGCAGTTCGGAATCACTTTCTTAACTTGGCAGATAGTAATGTCTAAAAAATCTAAAAAAGATATAGATGAATTATTACTTGAAGCTGAATCAAATAAAATACAGCAACTTAAAGCAGACAACTTAAAGCTATTAAGACAATTAGATAAAGCTAAAAATAAAAAAGCTGACATGATTGAAGCTGTATATCAAGCAGTCTCAACTAATTTACGTACTTGGGACAAACCTAAAATACCAAAACCAACAATTAAAACTAAAAATAAAAGCGAAGAAATAGCTGTAGCTATACTTTCAGACGTGCAACTAGCAAAAGTTACGCCTAACTACAACACGCAAGTAGCTGAAAAAAGAGTAGTAGAGTATGCACATAAGATAGTAGAGTTAGCAAACATACAAAGAAATGCACACAAAGTATCTAAGTGTGTTGTGTTAGCAGCTGGTGATATTGTTGAAGGTGAGTTAATTTTTCCAGGACAAACACACTTAATAGACGAAAGCCTATACAATCAAGTAACCATAGATGGTCCTAGAATACTTACACAATTCTTTGATACATTACTTGCTAACTTTGACGATGTAGAAGTACATTGGGTTATAGGTAATCACGGTAGTCTTGGTGGTAGAGCACGTAAAGACTATCATCCAGATTCCAATGCAGATAGAATGCTTGGAAAAATAATGTCAATGATATACGAAAAAGAAAAACGTATTGAATTTACTATACCCGACTCTAAAAGTGACAATCATTGGTTTGATGTTGCAGATTTAGGAGAAGGTTGTAAGTTTTTTGTATGGCATGGTGACAATGTACGTGGACATAGTGGATTTCCTTGGTATGGTTTTGGTAAAAAACTATTAGGTTGGAAAGCATTAGCATCACGTGACTTAATGCCTGATTTTGATTACGCAATAGCTGGACATTTTCATACACCTACAACTATGTACGTGAATGACATACGTTTATGGGTCAATGGCAGTACTGAAAGCTACAACACTTATGCATTAGAGCAGCTTGCTTCAATGGGTAGACCTTGTCAGTGGTTATTGTTTGCTAAACCTGGTCATGGTGTAACAGCAGAATACTTAGTAAAATTAAACGAAAGTGATAATAAATAGAGTATAATGTATATTATGAATGACTTAATTGTCAAGTCTAAATGGAAGTTAAATAGTATAGAGTACTCAGGTTTAGGAGATAAGCCTTACTTTATACTAACAAACGACCTTGGGGAAGTTAAATTAGTACCTGTCGAAAGAGGAGTACATAATTTACGTTCTTTATTAGACTTAGAAGAAGAATAATATTTTTTTTGTCTTTCCCTTTGGTTAGACAAAAATAAATATATATAAGAAAGGAATGTTATGAAAGATAACGTTGATTTGTTGTCTCCTTTTCCACAAGAGTTAATTAAAAAAGCTCCTGCTGGAAAATTTGGCGACTACGTACCACACGCTAACTATGTAGAAAGACTACGTGATAGTGGTGTGACATACTCCTGGAAGTGTAAACCTGTATACGGTTATCACGATGGAGAGAAAAGAATAGTCGGTGCCAAAGGTACTATCGTCATAGAAGGTATGGGTAGTTACGATGGTTTCGGTGATGTTGACACCTTCAAGCTTGGCAATGCTAAGTTTAATGACGGTAACAACCTTAAAGACGCAGAGTCTGATGCATTTAAACGTGCATGTATGCGGTTCGGTCTGGGTGTAGAGCTATGGTCTGGTAGTAAACAGACAGAAGAAGAAGCTACATCCTATGCACCTGACGGTTACACACAGGAGCAAGCAGATAAGGACGCTATGGTAGAGACTACAGTCAAGCTAGACATGCGTAAGAAAGAAAACAAGTTATCACCTGAAGACAAAGTTGCACATGCAGCTATCATGGACAGTATCTTAGGTACTGAGGCATGAGTCAGGATGTAACCTTTATATCAGAGACTGTTAGTGCAATGACTGCTAACATAGATTCAAAAGAAACTCTAGTCAAGGTACTTGGTTCAGCAAATCAATATGCAGAACTTAAAAAGTATCCTAAAGACAAGACAACATGGACAGATGAACAGTTACAGACTTGGTTTGATTATATTGAGAAACTAGCTGATATGCCTACTGTTGTTACAGATGAGTCTTTTGAACAAATGTCAATAGAACAGAAATTAGAGTCTGTTGGCATAGAAATAGAAAGTAAAGAGCCAGGTGTACAACCAGCTGGTGACATGCTAGGAGGAGTTGTTAACAAAATGGAACAACAAAACAAATACAGAGATGACCTTACGTGTCCTTTCTGTAAACAAATGGTATACGATAATCGTAACAGTAAACGGTCAGAGAAAAGTCCAGACTTTACTTGCAGTACTAATGACCCCGTAACGTGCGGAGGACATAGTGGCAAGTGGCGTAAGTCTTGGTGGTTAGATAATGCTGACATACCTAAAGAATGGAACTTAGACGGTGAACCTAAGCCAGAGGTAGCACAAAGTGATGCTAACGATGGCGTTGTGCCTTTCTAATGAACAGAGCACAGCGTAGAGCTGCTAAGTCTAAAAAAAGTTTACAGTATCGTGGACTTAGAAAACAAAATAAGAAAGGATAACTATGATACCTAGTGCATTTAGAGGGGTAATCGTCCCTGCATATGTAAAAAGTAAGACACAGTTAGTTGCTTGGGCATTGGAAGAGTTTAAAGACTCAGACCCTATAACTAACTGGGAGTTTGTAAGAGAGTTATACTGCCATAGATTTGGTGGAATACTCTTTAACTTAAGAGCAGAAGGTTATGAAATAACTACACTGCCAACAAAAAAGAAAGGCTTAGTCAGTTACTACTGCACTAAAGTACCTTCAAGAACTACCATTAGCTAATGATAGAATACATTTTAGCAGCGTGTCTGTATGTAACAATGCCGACACCTGCTGATATGACTGAGTATCGTGAGTGCCGAGAAACAAACTATATGGTGTACTTTGTTGAAGAATGGTTGCCCACGGTACAAAGTTATTTTAAAGAGGAAGACGTTCTGCGTGCTTTAAGGATTATACATTGCGAAAGTAGTGGTAGACCTACTGTGATAGGGAATAACTTTAACGGGACAAAGGACGTTGGACTCTGGCAATTTAACGACAATACTTGGTCTTGGTTAAAATCTAAACTTGGTATAATAGGAGAACGAACAAATCCAGAAGTTGCTACAAGATACGCAGCTTGGCTAGTCTACAATGATGGCTGGCATCACTGGAACAGTAGTAAACATTGTTGGAAGGGAACTAATGAATAATGACGAATACAGTTATAAAGTTAATAAAAAATTATTGGACGGTATTGAACAATGTTTCAATTACGTTTGTGAAGATTGCGGTAAAGCATACATAACAGACGTGCCTTGGGACTTAAAATGCCTACAATGTGGTCACAATTATTATAAGGAGATAATATGAGTAAAGAAAAAACTAAAATAGATATAGATAAAATTAATATATTCACGCACCCTAGATACATGAAAGTATGGGGTTCACAATTTACTAAAGCTTGTGGTAGTGATACATTTGGTGTAGCACCAGACTTGTTAAGACTTAATTTTTTAATGGAAAAGTTTGTAAAAGATTACAACTTTCATATGGAAGAGTTATCAAAGACACATCAAGCTGATGCACATGTTAAAGATTACAGACGTTTAGAAGAAGAGTAGTGTCTGTACCAACATACAGACCATTACCTAAATATTTAACTATACAACCTAGCAAAATAGAAGGTCTAGGTCTGTTTACAATCAGAGCTATACGAGATTTAGAAACAAGCATAGGTGTCACGCATGTGTTTATGGATGATAAAGGACAAGTAATACGTACACCTTTAGGTGGATTTATAAACCATAGCGACAATCCTAATTGTGAAGTGAAACGTTTACATGGTACATATGTAAATCATTTGTTTCCATTACGTCCTATAAAAGCAAACGAAGAAATCACACTTAAATATACTATGTATGATATTGATGGATAACTTGTCACAAATGCGTGAAGCTGCTCTAGAAAGGGCTGGAGGACGCTGTGAGTGGGCTTACTGTAACGATAACAAATGGTTAGAGCTAGCACACATACATGGTATAGGAATGGGCGGTAACAA
>Ga0181407_1000543_pt1 | contig 12783 bp, 21 predicted proteins | sample 30SPOviralmetaG_FD_130136 | JGI IMG/M metagenome (GOLD analysis project Ga0181407, IMG submission 130136) | Marine viral communities from the oligotrophic San Pedro Time Series (SPOT) site, San Pedro Channel, CA, USA - 30 SPOT_SRF_2012-01-26 | ecosystem: Environmental > Aquatic > Marine > Strait...
ATCGTCAAAATTAGGATCCTCTGTGTAAGAGTAAACAACATATGCCGGATCTACGTAATCAACCGTTACGCCTTCTGCTGTATTAAAGCCTGTTTTAGCAACAGCAATACCTAACACAGTTAAATCCATATTTAATCTTCTTCTAGTAAGATCATATTTATTTTGAGCAAGCACAGATGATATAGCTTCTTCTTCTGCTATTTCAATAGATTGCTTGTAGCTCAGTTGCATATGAAGCTCAAGCTCTTCTTTAGACTCTGGTATCGTATCTATATTAGGTGTTTGATATAAATCAATTCCTAAAGTTTCTTTTAAACTGTCTAAGTATTCTTTAGCTACCATATCTTCATAAAGAGTAGAAGCGTAATCTGTTCTTTTCTTTATTGAGTAAGGGTCTTGCGCGTACGCTTTTATATCGTAAGACTTAGCCGAAATTCCATTAACTACTATATCTACAAATTTAGATAATATAGGTACAGGTTTCCAGTCTAAGTTTAAATAAGATAAATCGCCATTAATTGACAGTTCGTCTTTATACTTTTGTATTGATTGCTCTCCTCGAGCATATAATCTTAATTGGTGAAATTGATTCCAACTAGTTAAATATCTATTACCGTTAGTTCGACCTTGACCAAACCATTCGTATTCAATAGCCTGCCCAACTTGCGTACCATATTCCAAACTTGCTTTTTCTGCGTCACTTACTACCTGACTAGGGAAAGCGCTGTTTGTGTTAGTATATATACTCATTTAACTTATTATTTTTGATATTGAACCTTTGTTGTCGTACTTTTTAATTCCTAAATCAACCGGTAACGGTCTTTCTCTTTTAGGGCCTGGCGTGTATCTATGCTTGTTACATGCCATTAATGCTAAGCCTGAACTTATTGATGCATCGTGTTTTGTTCTATTATTAATATTAAACTTTGCCCAATCCTCTAATGTTCTTTGAAAGTATACGTCGCCGTATCCTGTTTCTTTAAGCCCTACAAATTCATTTATATATGTTTCTATAGCGGCCGCATGAGCTTGTTTTATATCTTCACTTGAGTTTGGTATACCACCTAACTCTCTTTCTGTTACTGATAATTTATTATATTTTCTATCCGGTCTGTTAATTGAATAACCTCTGTAGCCTCTTCGTTTAAAATGATACAATAATCTTGGCTTGTTATTCTCTGCCAGTATAGGCATTCCGTAAAATACACATGCCATTAAAACATCTTCAAAAAATATTTCGGCTGTTTGTGGTCTAGCTATATATTCTAAAAAGAAATGGTTAGGAGGTACATCCTCCATACTAAACTTTGTTAACCCATGAAGAGCACCTTTCGAGCCCCTACCGTCCACAGTTCCTGATATATCATATGGGTCACAACCAAATGCCCCGCAATGCTCATTACCAGGATAATTAGTACCATTTTTTATATATCTTTTATTTTGTAAGTTTGCCGGCGGGACCCAGGTTACTAAAAATCTACCATCATTATTTGGTATAAATATTACTTTAGTATCTTTTTCTGCATTTTCCCACTGAAAACTTCCTCTTGTTACATTAATCGAATTTTTAAGATCTTCATTAAAATCTATTTGTTGATATATCTTAGTTAGATTAAATAAAGATTGTTTTGATTCATCTCTAAATGCGTGCTTTGTTGTGCGCGGAAATTGTCTGTAAAATTCGTTTAAACTATCTTGATCTGATTTTAAACCTTCTACTTCATTTTCCCAGTACTCTATTACGCCTTGTGTTATTTTTGTTCCGTGTGGATCTGTAACTTCTTTTTTTGGTGTGTTGAATACAGGTAAGCCATAAGAATCAATGTATCCTTCGTAGTTCCATTCCATAGGTATGAACAAAGAATAGAGTCCTGAGCGAGTCTGTCCATTGGCGTTTCTTTGTGTAACATCTGAATCATTATAAAGCTTTTTAAAATTATCGCCGCCTTTATCTAATGAGTTTGACGTTGATCCCATCATACATTTGCCTATTACTCTACTACCTAATCTAAGGGTGGTTTTCGTAACACGCCAGTTGTTGAGGATGTTGTTGGGCCTTTCCCATTTCCCCGATTCATCGTGGACGAGGAGTTTGAGTTTCTCCCCATCATAGGCGTTGTCGCCGGTGTTCTTCCAGTCGATGGTGGTGTCCAAACCGGTAATTTCTTGTATTTTTTCGTTGGCTTCAAGCTTTCTACGGGTAAATTTGGAGGCAGGGACTCTGTAGGCGAGTTCGGTCTTTGGCCTGTCCATACCGTCCTGGATCGGCTTGAAAAAGAAGGGATAGTTGACGGAAATAGGTACGACCTTATCTGTGAACATCTTTTTAGCATCGGCACCAGATTTGGACAATATGCCGAACCGTGAATCCGTTGATATTGTAGCAAGGTTGACCGATTCAGCTGAGGACATAAATGAAAATCCGCTTCGACGGTTTTTAAGATAACACATTCCATATGACCTGGTATCGGATTTGCATGCCTCCCAAAATATGTAGAATAATCTATTCGATTCCCTAAAGTCTGGCTGCCCGACGTCAATCTTACTCCACTGCAAGTACATATAATAAGTGCCAGTAATGTAAGTAGGAATGCCTTTGCTAATGAACCAAAAGCCTTCTTCGCGTCGCGTAAATTCTTCATCAATATAGTCATACCATTTTTCTTTAAAATCTAACGGGTATTCTTCCCAGTCAAATACAGATTTAATTTTTTTTAATTCTTTTGGGTATTCAGAATAAGTCCACTTATCATTTTCAAATTCAACTACATTAACTTTTTTAGGTAAAGCTATTTTTAAGTTTTGTATTTCGTATATTTCTCCTATCTCACCTGTTTTACTTATAACGACAAGATCGTGTTCTTCGTTATAGCCATATTCCCATTTTTTATACCTATTCATTCTTTTAAGAACTTTAGGCTTTACATGGTCTTTTAATACTTTATATAAAGTTTGTTCGTACATTACTTAGATCTACCTTCAGCAAAACCTCTAAAAGACTTTTCTTCTTTTACTTCTTTAGGTTTTTCATTTAACAAATCTTCTTCAGCTTCAATGCGATTAAGTATTTCAAAGCAATCAAATATTGCTAGCTTTTTTGTGGCTGCAGCATTTTTAAGTCTATCTGCTGATATGTCATCATCAGAATCTACTATAGGTTCTTTAGCTACCTTTATTAATTCTTCAACAGCTATTTGACCAGCTAGGATTATATTCTTCTTCGTTTCCTTTGTGTTCATACTTAATTACAATATCATTTGATTTCATACAATATAAACGCTTACCTTCAATTAAGAATTCCCATTCACCATTAGGCTTGTAACCTACTAGATCGCCTGGGTTAATATTAAGCGCTTTTAAGAAGCTATTGCCGTATTTTAATATACCAATAAGACTTTGCTCTTTTTCCAATGTTAAAGACTCTTTGTCTTTTATCGGTGCTATAAAACATCTGTCATTAAACGAATTCCAACCTGTTTTATTTTTATATAAATATATTTGGTCTGCAGCACAAAAATATAAGTTATCTTTAAACCAAGATCTACTTTTTTTCTTATCACCTTTCATATCGTAAAATGTTCTAAACACATTTTGGTGAATAACAATTGTATCGCCTGCTCTAATCCCTGTGCTAAAAGCTTTGGGTGTTTCTAAAACTTTAGCTAATCTATTTACAAATTTAAAATCTTCTATACCTGTATTTACAATTAGCTGCTTGTTACCAACTTTAATTTTATTACTGTACTCGTCGCCTAGCGGTTCTACAATAAAGTCGTATATACTTTTCAATATTCCAAGTCATACTCAACAGAGATTGCCATGTTAGAATTGAACTTCTTCCATGGCATTACCTCATTGTTTTTTTTAATATGAATATTATAAGAACCGTCAGATTCATTTAATAAAATGTGCGATATTTCGTGTCCGCCATAAACTTGTTGACCAACCGAGTAATGCATAGCATCATTTTTATAATCAGAACCTATACTAATTTTTCTTATATTATTCTGCATCTTCTTTTTCGATCTCAGTATAAGAACCGTCTTTTAAGTCAATATTAACTTGACCATATTCGTCTTCTAATTCTTTTTTAGTGGCTTCGATTTCTTTAGATAATTCCGCTATTTGACCGTGAACATTTTGTTTTTGAACATCTAGTACACCTAAGGTTCTTAAGCCTTCAGTTAACTTAGCTTGTTGCTCTTGAACAGTTTTTAATTGCTCTTCAGTAATCATTGCTTTTACCATTTCTTTTACTTTACTCATAATTTGATTTTATTTAATTGTTTATATTAATATAGTTACCTATATATTAGTTATTTACATATAACTAGCTCTGTAGCGGTAATGTTGTTAATAGCTGCTATATAATCTATTGCTATAGGCAATACACCACATCCTTGTACTTTAAATTCTACAGCTTCGTCTACAGTAGGTATACCTCTTTGAACTTTTGTAATTTTTAAAGTACAGTCTGTAGAACCTCCAGCCCTACCTGCTTCAACAACCGTAAGGATATCACCTACTTGTAAGCCCGAACCTCCGTCTGTTACTTCAACGGCTGTTACAACACCGCCACCATCAACTGTTAATTTAACTTTAACAAGTGTACCGCTTCTTGGATTTGAATCCGTTGTATTCAATTCTGTATTACCAGTATATCCTGAACCCGCAGTTAATATAGTGAAATCAGCATTTGTTTTTACTTCTAAAGAAGCTTTTGAAGTGCCTGCTGGTATAACCCTTATTTGAGCGCCAGTCTCCGTTAATGCATTATACCATACAACAGAGCCATTTAAAAGGTTACCGTAAGTACCTGTTTGATTTTCAAAAGGCCATGCGGGTATACCATTAGGTGTTCCCACTATTCCCGTTGCTGCCATTGCTTTGCCGGCTATACCGGTATCTATTGGAAATTTACTCATCTTTTTTATTTATTACTTATTGATTTATACTTTTCAAAACCGCGTGAGCCAAAGTATGCTACATATACGGTTGTTAATAATTGCTTTAATAATTCTATCCATTCCTGTTCTACAGTAAATGAAATTTCGTGATGACTATCAACCCATATAAAGGCTATAGCCATAAACGATAAGAATATGAGCGCCATAGGACGCGTGTTTTTACTAAGCCAAGAGTCAGACGTCATATCTGATTCCCAGCGTTTTGTTATTTGGTCTTCTGCATTAGCTGCAGCTTTTTCAACTATAACTTGAATTTCTTTTTTAATCTGAAGTTTTTCTTCGTCTGTAGTTGTAAGCTTGTCAATAACGTCACCAACATCTTTGATAACGTTACCGCTTAGCCATTCCCAAATTTTTTTCATTTATCTTTTTCTTCGATTGACGCCGCCGCCACCTTTACAACTTTTACAAACACGGAAAATGCTTCTAGCTCCAAACAAGTTTCCTACTGCTCTGCCAAAATTTCCAATTTTTTCTCCAACAAATCTTCCAGCATCTCCAATTCCTTCACCTACATTTTCGCCAAAATCACCAATACCTTCCCCAACATTTTTTATAACTTTTTTAATTTTTACGCCTTTCTTTGGCTTTGGGGTTTGTTCAATTTTTTCTGAAGTGGTAGTTGTATTTTTTGGTGTAAATTTTATTTTTTCCGCTGTTGGTTTGACTGGAATCATTGAAATCTTTTGCGGAGTTAGCTCAGTAACTGAATTTGGAATAAATCTTGTTTTGTTTTCTACTCCTTTTCCGCTTTGAGAAGCATTAAATTTTTCATTAGAACCCTCGAAATTTTTATCTAAAAACTTTTGCCAATCCGCATTAGAAGCTTTTGGCCCGCTACTTCTTTTAGCTTTACCTTTACCTTTAGTTGTATAAGGTGTTGAATAATCAACTCTTGTTCCTCCTTCTACTTTTGTTCTTGTACTAGTTGTTTCTCCATACACTCTGTTAGCGTTAGCATTGTTCGTATCAGCTTTTCTTTGTGCTTCTTGCTGACCGGTTTCGCTTTGATATATAGCTGATGCCTTTGGAAAAGCACTTCCTTTTCGCATCATGATCCCGGACTGTTTAGTGCCTCCTCCGGATAGATGTGGCATTTGGAATTTTCCCATTGTATTTTTATTTTTTTATTGGTGTTTCTGTTACGTATTTAGCTCCTGGAAAATAATAATCATATCCTGGATACATTACTTTAGTATAGCCTCTATCATCTGTACCTAAAACTTTAAAGTTAACTCCTTTCATTGTTATATGTCCTCCTTTTATAATATTTTGAGAATTATTAACATCAGGGCTGTTTTGTAAATAACCTGTTTTAGATGTTTTCATTTAAGCGTTTTTATAAGCTTCAGCTTCCCAAGGCAAATTTTTTGCCCCTTCTTGCATTGCAGCTCTTGGATATTTTTTACCTTTCCAATATACGTTGTCATCATCGTAATCTAAATCACCACGCTTCATTTGATTTATATGAACCATTTCATGATTAATTACATTTTGACACTCAGAAGGACTTAGATTTTTATTTAATATTATAGTGCCATTATTATTAGCTTTGCCCATAACACCATCTTCCATAGGTACACTGTAAATTGGAGTATTGTCTACCTTATAAGGTGTGTTACTAAGTTTAAAAGCCATGCGCTATTCTTTGTAAGGAAATATTTTATTTAATGCTCCTTTTCTGGCTTCACAACCGCAAGGGACGTTTAATCCCTTGCTTATTGTGTCAACCATTGTTTTGATACCAGTAGCTTTAGTAAACTTTTCTATGCTGTCTCCTAAACCTTTTGATTTCATAAATTACACAGCATAAATACAAGTTGTGTACTGAGCCATTACTAAAGGTTTTGTAATTGGCTGTCTTCCCTCTAACCCTGTTTGGGCAGCTGGAGCTTGCTTTTGCTGAACTACACTTCCTAGAGTAGATACTATTCCACCTGGGTTAGCAGTTAAAGCTTTATTGTACTCTTTAGCTAAGTCTGCAACTCTTTCTGCAGCTGTAAAACCAGTTGCTCCTCCTACTGCTCCAGGTACTTTTATAGTGTAAGTTCCTGCAGTTTTAGGGTTTCGCATTTGAATTATAAGAGTAGTTATGCTATTTGCGTTTGCAATGCTAGTAACTCCACCGATTTCTGCGATGTTAATTAGTGTTTCGATACCATCGCCCGCTACAGGGCCAGCTGGTACTTTTAAAAATTGTGCCATTTTTTTGTTTTGTTTAAGTTAATGTTAGTGTTAGTGTTTGGCTGAGGTTTTTACAGTCCTCTCTGTTTTATTTTTATCCTTCGTTATAATCGTAATAATAAGAATTTTTATTACCTAAATCGTCATAATATCCTGGCTCAGGCTTAAGCTTTCCTTCCTTTTGACTTTTGCTATGAGAATGTGCAATTACATGCTTTGCAGGGGAGCCGTGTTCTTTTTCATCATACTTTAAATCTCCAGCTAATTTAGATATATGTTTTTCGTCAGCTGTCATATTTTCATCGCTATGACCATGCTTATTATCATAATCCACATCTTGCTTAAGATAATCCATATGTGCTTCGTCATCTCGTTTTGTAGCACTCATATTAGATGAGTTTACTTTTGACCATTTTGCGTTTCCGCTGTATTCTCCGTAATGTCCTTTATGCATAATTTTATTTTTATGGGCAAGTTATTTTACTACTGCCTGTTCCGAATATTGTACCAGACTTCTGCCCGTCACATTTATTTGTTTTACCGTATGTTATATTATATTTAGTTTGAGCAGCATTATAAAGAGCTTCTTCCTCAGACCCTTTGTCTCCTCTTTTCATATTGTCTAACGCTAGTTTAGCTTCGATTTGGTTATCTGTTTTAAACTTTTTACCTTTAGCGCCTAAAACCGCTAGTGTGCCGCCTACTAAATCTTGTTGTAATTTTTGATAGTGCGGTAAATCAGAAACAGTAACAATGCTATCAGCCCCTGAGCCGTATGCTCCTAGCAAAGGTGATTTTTTAAAAAACGGCGATGAAAATTTAGAGCTACTCATTATTTATAAACTTTAGCTCTTGATGAGATTGGCCCTTCCTGGTAGCCGTATCCGCAAGGTGCTTTAGATACTTGCATACCTGTAATACCAGAGCTTGATCCTACACCTATTGGGAATCCTTCTTTACTTAATGGTCCATCCCATACAGCGTTTTCGCCTACTTGTCCTTCTAGCTTTTGATTAGCTATTGCTTTAATATTTTTTTTCATAATTTTTATTTTACAGGGTATGTTTTTCCGTTTACACTAAAAGACTTTTCGCCGCCTGCTTTAGCAGCTGCTAATGCCCCGCTGAACTCATTGCCTTCTAAAGGTGAATCATCCTCCATTCTAAAAAAACTTCCTGGTGCCTGAGCACCTCCGTATGCCATAGCCATAGCTGCTTGATCTTGAGGTTTGAATGGATTTACTAAACTAGACGGAGGAGGTGTTTGCATACCCATTCCGGTTGCTGTGTCAATTGGTGCTATTTGTTTCAATGGATTCATATTATCTATTTTTATCTTTGTTTACATTTTTAATCGAAGTTATAAGAACTTTGTCTGTGTACGTCTTACCCTTCATAATATTGTTTCTGTGAGTACTTACAGGCAAATCATCTTCTCCTAGTATAATTCTATACATATACTTTATAAGATGCTTGCATTTAAACGATGTTTTATATATGTGATATTTTTGCGTTGATCTATTACGCTTTCTCCATACAACAATCCATCCTTGTTTAAGTAATCGATTCCACCGGCGGTTATCCCAACTGTAGGAATAGCTACCGGCTTCAAAATCTTTTTTTGTAAACATATCCATGCAATCTAAATAGATAAGTAACTCTATGTCCGCGTCATTTAAGTTATTGTTTCTGCAAGCCCACTTACGTATTATACGCCAGTGTTTAAACAGATTCATTTCCTTAAGATCATCTGCGTTTAGCCTTCTCATAAAACAACAACTACATCCTGCGCTTTAATTACGTGATATGTTTGTTTATTTATTTCTATTTTATGTCCTGCGTGCCGATCAAAAAATATTTTATCTTTTTCTTTTAATCCTTCTACTTGTTCACCCAGTGATAACACTGTAGCTTCTGTATAACGAATGTCGTCACGTTGGTTTTCTGCAAGAAGTAAACCACCTTTTGTTTTAGTTGTTCCTTCTTTTAACTTTTCTATTATTATATTTCTACCTATCGCTTTCATCAATTCTTAAATTATTGATTACACAATCAGTTGATAATATCGTTGTTGCTACTGAAGCTGCGTTCTGAAGAGCGCTTTTGGTGACTAACAAAGGATCTATAATACCTGTTTTAATCATATTTACCATTTTTCCTGTAACCACATTTAATCCTCGTCCTTTAGCTTTTGGTAATTCCGCTTCCGTTATACCGGCATTTTCTAATATAGTCTTAAAAGGTGCTCTAATGGCTTCTAAGAGCACTTCTTCACCTTTTGTTTTACTTACTATACTTGTTGATGCATTTAATAAAGCAATTCCACCTCCAGGCACTATACCTTCTTTAATCGCAGCTTTTGTAGCACAAATAGCATCTTCAACCCTATCTGTTTTTTCTTTTAATTCAATATCAGAATTAGCACCTACCTTTACAATAGCTATTCTAGCCGCAAGCATTGCTAATCTTTTTTCTAATTTGATTACTTTATGAGCCGGATTGTCTTTTGACAACTCTTCTTTTAATTCAGCTATAATGTTTAAAACTTCTTCTGTAGGTTCGTTAAACTGCAATATAGTTTCTTGATGAGTTGTAACGCTTTTTAAACAAAAGCCTAAATGCTCAACTTGAATCAAATCTAAATCATCGCCTAAGTCTTCATTTATAATCGTAGCTCCTGTCAACAAAGCTAAATCATCAAGCATTTCTTTTTTGCTTATACCATAAGTAGGAGCATTAATAACATTTACTTTAATGTTTCCTTTCTTTTTATTCATAGCTAAAGCAGATAAAACACCTTGTTCTAAGTCGCCGATAATCAGCAAAGGTTTGTTGTTTTTTATTACATACTCTAGCACTGTTTGAATTTGCCTAATTGTATCAACTGGTGATTCAACTAGCAATACTAATGCGTTTTCTAATTCAGCTGATTTGCTTTGAGCGTTTGTTATAAAGTGTGAATTAGTAAGACCTTTGTCATACTGAACACCATCTACAACTTCAACTTCTGTTTTGCCATCAGCTGCTGTTTCCAGCATTACGATCCCCGTGTTATCTACGGATCTAAAAGCGTCAGCTATAATGCTTCCTAGCTTTGGATCGTTATTAGTTGATATGGTCGCTATTTGATCAATCATATCGCCTTCAACCGGTACTGATACAGATTCTAAGTATTTGATTACTTTTTCAACTGCATTGTTAATACCTTCTTTTAACTCTCTTGAGTTTGTTTTGTCCGCTACTTTATAAGCTTCGGTTAATATTGAGTGAGCTAAGACAGTTGCGGTAGTTGTACCATCACCGGCTTCTCTCACCGTTTTTCTTGCTGCTTCTTTTAAAAGTGTTGCACCCATATTTTCAACTGGGTCTCGCAAGATAATCGAGTCTGCTACTGTTACACCGTCTTTTGTTATTACTGGATTACCGGTGTGATCTTCCAGCATTACACATTTGCCGCTAGCCCCTAAAGTGGAGCTAACAGCTTTTGTGAGTTTTTCTATTCCTTTAAATACATTAACTCTGGCTTCGTTGCCGAAGTTAAGATTTTTGACAATTGCGTCCATATTTGATTTGATTTAATTAAAGTGGTTTGGTTATTTAAAGGTTTTTACTACTTTAGGTCCGTTTAAAAATTCAACTTTCTTTTGGTAGTGTTCCACGGAACTATCTATTGCCATTTCAGCACCTTCAATAGTTTCGCGTCTGGTTACATCAATCCAGTTTTCGCAGCACGTATCCTTCTCAGGATTACATTCGCATTTTGGATCTTTGTATTCGGTTTGGTAAAAACCGTTTACTAATTGTACAATACGCCAGTTCTTTTTTTCGGCTACGTGCTTCCAAAGATTTATGGTTTCTTGCGTTACTTGTGGTTGACTAGTCCACGAATTAGTCTGGTAAAATAGTGTCATTGGTTTTGGTTTAAATTTGACATTGGTTATATGCTTGATAGCATATTGCTATTATTACCTGTTTTACTCGATATTTACCTATTCTTCTTCGTCCTCTACTACTGGCGGCACCGGCGGTACTGGATTTTGCCATGTAAAATACAAATCTTCATTTACTGGTGTAATTTCAGATTGAATAGTTGCAGCTATGCTAGCTTGCATCGCAGGTACATCTAAAGAATTTTCTAACCATCCGATAACTACATTTTCAAAAGCTTCTGTATCTTCGTAAGGTACAAAAGGATCTCCTGCTACATACGTGTAACTTTGTGTTCCAATGTTAGTTGACGAATAAGTTTCGCCTCCTGATTCTTCAGAACCAGTGTATCTGTAATGCACTGTGTATATTACATTGTCTTCACCTTCTGCTTGAATGTGAGCGTTCATTTGTGGGATATCCCATTTGTAAGTAATTGCCATTTTTATTTATTTAGTTGTTGTTTAAGTAATTCTATTTCTTTTTTAAGTTCTTGTACGGATTTAATTAATACAGGCACTAGCTTAGAGTAATCAACACTTTGCATTTCTTCAGCGTCTTTTTCACCTGTTACTGCATCTGGGAAAATAGGTTGCAACTCATGAGCTATTACTCCATAACCTCTAAAATCAACACCTTTCCACTTATAATTGTACACTGATATATTGCTTAATATATCTAATCCATTAAATGTTTGTAAATCTTCTTTTAATCGGTAGTCAGAGCCCGTGTTATAATTTACTGCTGTACCACCGGAATTAAAAGATATGTTTGCTATAGAACTTGATGTAGATGTTCTAAAAAACTTAATAAGAGTTCCAAAACCTCCACCGTAATTATTTCTAATGTTCATAACTGTAGCTCCTCCAGAACTAGCAGAGGTTGTGTTTGAAAGCTGAACAGCACCGTCATTAAAAGATGACCCAGTATCTGAAACAGTAACATCTAAAGGAACATTAGGTGATGAAGTTCCTATACCTACGTTGCAATTTAAAAAATAAGCTTGAGCATTTGCTGATGAAATACCAAAATACGATTGATTTTCACCTCCACTTATGTCACCAAATTTATAAACATAGTTATCAAGATCTACGTTTATAGCTTCTTCACCTCCGTTACTTACTAAGAAATCAGATCCATTAACATGCAACTTAGCAGTTGGAGCGTTAGTTCCAATACCTATATCGCTACTAGTATTATTTAGTATAGTTAAAGCGTTGGCTTTTGTGCCACTATTAATAGAAAAAGCACCATCTGGATATGAAACACCGCCATTATATGTATTACGTATATTCCAAGTAGCTCTTCCGTGTTCTAATTTTATTCCACAAACATCTGCAGGTGAATTGCTGCCATTCCCGGTATAGTGAACTCTAGCATAAACATCAGCATCACCTTCAATTTCTAAAAGATCATCAGGACTAGTCGTCCCGATCCCAACGTTGCCGGCATCTAAAAAAGTAACTAAAGTTGCGTTTGCTTGGGACTTAACAACTAAACCTCTAGTTGCTTCATTGTTATTACCACGGAAATAACCAAAATCCATATACCTAAAATCAGCTCCTTCAGTGCCATATCTAGTTAACGCATATTGATTCCAGGAAGTACTTGGGTTTCTTAAACTTTGTACAATTGATGTGCCTGATGTTTATACAACATCTAATTTTTTTCCAGGACTAGTAGTCCCGATACCGACGTTGCCTGAA
>Ga0181407_1000548_pt1 | contig 12728 bp, 32 predicted proteins | sample 30SPOviralmetaG_FD_130136 | JGI IMG/M metagenome (GOLD analysis project Ga0181407, IMG submission 130136) | Marine viral communities from the oligotrophic San Pedro Time Series (SPOT) site, San Pedro Channel, CA, USA - 30 SPOT_SRF_2012-01-26 | ecosystem: Environmental > Aquatic > Marine > Strait...
TATCCTACTATACTATTAATATTGTAGAATACCTTTTCAGCACCTTTGTAAAGCTTAAAGTTTTTGCGACCGTCACGATACTTTACGTTAACGAGTTGGTCACCAACAAAATAATTAAATTGAATTGCGTGCTCTACTTTCCCAGTTTGGGGCATATACTCATCTCCGTCAGTTACTCCGAGCTCGTATAATGTAGACCTTGATATACCTCGAGAAGCAAACCACTCAGCAACTTTATCGTTGACGGTGGATTGCTCTTCCGGTTGTGTAGGTTTAACATATACTTTCTCGGCTTTACCCTTACGATTAAAAGTATGGAGCTGAAAAGTTTTATTACAATTATGACAAGTACCAAGACCACGTTCCCAATCGTATGAAGCACATTTGTCCTTCTGATTTTTAGGTTTTCTATCGTGAGAACACAAAGGACATATGCCTTGTGATTTTCCCTCTTCAAGACTATGTTGATTGAATTTATCAATCTCGAATCCATTGATCTCTGTTGTCTGCATTAAATGCGAATTGTAGTTGTTAATATTTTATACTGCTATACACAGTTTGTTTAGAATGGCAGGTCGTCTACTGCTGCAGGTGCTGCGGGTGCTCCAGGTGCCCAGCCACCACGGTTATCTTCGCGGGGTGCTGCGTCTACATTCTGCCCATTAGACCATACAATTTTCACATTGCCTAAGTAAACTTTCTCTGCTTTCGCTTCGCGTTCTTCTTTAGACTGCTCAATAATTACTGGACCTTGGTTACCGAATTGGTCAACCTCATCGTTAAGTGTAATTACAATAGGTAAGTACTTTCCTTTCTTACCGTTGATGATTTTTGTTTTGTCAATGTTGTTTAAGTTAATTGACGTTTTGATAATTGAAGCCATAGTATATAATTTATAAGGTTTCGTTAATAAAATAGTTTGTTGGGTCGAAATTCTCGTCGTCTATAAATAAGTTGTACGCTTCAACCGCACGCTCAACTTTCTCTTTACCAGTCTCATAGAACTTATCGGAGCAATCAAAGATACCAATTTTTCTAGTGGTTTTATCAATCGCAAGGAAAATCATATCATAACCAAATAGCTCTCTATATATGTAAGCTTGGCTATCATAGTTGTATTTCTTTGCAGACCATCTAAATCTATCGAGATCTCCAGTTGTCTTAAGGTCTACTATAAGTCCGTCATCATGATTAATGATATCCGCCTTACCTTTCCATTGCCTACCGAACAGTTCGCCAATTGCTGGTTTCTCATATTCAAAATCAATAGGGCGTATTAAAGATCGAGCATAGTCATTAGCTAAAACGGTTTCAACTAAAGCTTCGGTCTTATCAGCCTCGTGCTGAAGTAGACATAGTTCACCACCACTTATCTCTTTATACTTCTTAGTATTGCGAGTTGTGGCTTCAACTATTTTGAAGTTCTTAAGTTTCTCTGGCTCGAGAATAGCAGTATGAAAATAACCACCTACAAGAAATGCAGGTATTCGTTCTGAAGGCTTACCATATTCTAATGGATTGCTTAGTAAAGTACCTATATCTGAATTAGATAAGAATTGTTTACCAAACTTACCGTAGTAATGTTCGTCTTCTCTTAGCTTCTCTACTGCTTTCTCGATGCTCATATTATAGTTTTTGCAAAGCCACTTCCACGTTTGGTGCTAGTTCATACTTCTGCTTAATTGCCTCTAACTTTCCACCACCCTGAATATACTGTACCGCTTTATCGTAAGCTGCATCGTTAGAGCTTGCTATTTTACTTTTAGCGGGAGCACTCTTTTTACCGTGAGTGTTTACAGCATCGGAGTCTTGTGTATCATCTATAAGAAACAAGTTACCTAACGCATACTTTTTACCGTATGATGATGCACTACCAAACTTCTGAGGCATTTGCATACCCTTTTGGTCTAGATCAACACCAACCATAGCGGTTGCAGTAATGTTAGTCTTGCCGTCCGAAAGAGCGGCAGTTGTTTCCATAATAGGAAATGGATCAGACGAAACGATTTGTTCACTGATGGTCACTGATACACCTAACTCTAATAGGAAAGGTTTAGTTGCTTCGAGGATATCCTCTGCAGATCGGAAATAGTATTTACCGAACGAATTGAAGCGCGACTTCTTAGATTTGAATTTGGTTTGAATTGTCGCTAGTTTCTCATTTAGTGTCATAATGGTATATGGTTTTAAATTACACTCTATTTATAGGAAGTCTAAGACTTGTGAAGGATCGGTGCTAGCGATTAAAGTATCAATAGCTTCCTTCTTAATCTGTGAGATCCTCACATTGGCCGTAGCCACATTTATGTTGCAATATACAGCTATTTGCGTTGCTGGCATCTTATCTTGGTCTAAACCGTATGAAAGTCTTATAACATCGTATTGAACAGGTGTTAAATACTGAGTCATTAAACCTAGTAAGTAAGCGTTTATTATCGCAATATTATAAGGTTCCGACGTATCAGGAACTTGGAAGTGGGGGTTTTCATCGTCGTTGTTGTAGGCATCGATGCTTGAAAAGACACTATTGAAGAACATCGCAACCATACGTTCGTCATCTGGTGACTTTCTAATTTCATTAAGCTTGTGTTCAGGTATACGTACATCTCCTCGGTTTATATCTATAGCGCGTCGTATCGCGCCTTTTATTCTTTTAGATAGGAATGACTTGATTGTTTTTTCAGGGTCTTCAGAATCGAGAATTACGTCCCAATTTATTTTGTCAACTGCAGCTACTAAACCGTAGTTTCCTTCTTGAATCAAATCATTTATACTCAATACACCTGAAGCTTGATCAGATGTACTAAATTTTCTTGCTAGGTTTTCAACCAGCGGTATAAACTGTGCTACCAGCATGTCTCGTGACATTTCACCCCAGGTTAAACCTTCATTGCGTGCTATTACTTTCTCTACATCATTTTTATATCGAACGTAGTTTTGTATGTTGTACTTCTTCATTGTCTGTAAGTCTATCGTAAGCAGCCGTCATCTGCTCATTGTCGGAATAGTGGACATTGTTAATGTGCTTCATCCACCTATCAAAATTAGTTAATTTTATCATAAGTCGGTATTTAACAGTTCTTTCTCTTTTTTTAACTCAGCAGACATGTTACGGTGTATGGTACGCGCTGATACTCCTAATGCTTCGGCAATCTTGTTTATGGTTAGCTTTTCGTTGTCATCATGAAGCAATAGCATTGCATCATAGATTTCAGTTTCAGAAAGCTTTTGTTTGCCTACAATACGCCCAACTATTTTAAGTTTATCAATCCTATTAAGTGGGCAGGAATCTTTAAATATAATCTTTCTCGGTTTATTAGGTGGTCTTTCGTTTAAATCTTTTATAGACACGTCATGTATAAATGTTTCAAGTGTGTGCTCAGAAAGTGTAAACGTTACAAAACCGTTCTCACGATCAGCTAAGTAAAACGCTGTTTCTCTAAACGTATCTTGAGTCATTGAATGGTTGAGGTGCCATAGTACATGCAGATGCCACTTGAATGACCTGTATGTATTGATCTTAGCCTTAGACGCAAACAAAGCAAAGTATTCACGAGTACCTTCTTCGTAGAAGAATCCCCAATCATATACGTGTGAAGGCTTATCCGTAATAGGATTTCTTCGGTATATAATCTTTCTTCTGTTTAAGTACTCCATATTTCTTTCGTATTTAGACATGTGACGTTAGGGTGCTTTGATTATAATCTTTATTAGCTATTGTCACTATCTAACTCGGAATCAAGGGTTGCAACAATCACATCCTCATTTTCCGCTTCGCTTTTTATTTTCTCTAGTATACTATTCATGGATTCTTTCAGTAATAATTGTTTCGTTAGCGTTAGCTACACTATGCTTCTCACCTATATAGTAGTTCCAGTAAGCATCAACTGCGTTATCGCATTTGTACTCGTCCGGCATACACTGCGGCGGGTCGGCCCAATCATTACTTGGTATATTAGGGGGTAGACTCATTAACACATCACGGCATTTCTCAATAGTTAAGTGCGTACGGCCATAGCGCCGCTTATACTCTTCTCCGAGTGCTATCATGTGATCATATAGCCAAAGGTATGAAAGGTCATTAGATCTCGCCCAAATAGCTGATGGATGGTTTTTGTGTGTAGCTTTATATGGAACGTCATGGTTTCCGTTCTCCCTGTGTGCAGTACAAAGCAGTTGTGCAGACTCTAATATCATCTTAACAACGTGGCGGTTGTACATTACTTTAGCGGCGCTTTCGGGATTGGCGTTTAGGTAAAAAATATTCATCTTTGTGGTGTTTACGGTATAAGTATTCGGTATAGATAAAATCAGCGATGAGCATTAGTAACACGGTACAACACCCGATCATCATAATTATATCAGAGGCCAACATCCTGTTTATCATGGTATAGTGAGGTTATGGATAATGCTGCTTTTTCGTACATACCAACTTTTACATCATTAACAAATTGGTAAAACATATCATTGATTTCATCGTGTAGTATTTCCCACACGGCTTCTTGCCATGTATCGTCACACAACACACCAATACAATTTGAATCAAAGGTTTCTTCTACCCATTCAGCAACGTCATCGGCATCACCTGGATTGAATTTGTTTTCGATACAATCCTTAACGAGCTCAGAAGCACCGGCACGTATAGCATAATCACGGAGTTGTAGTTTAGTTGGTTTCATCGTCGTTTAGTTTTTTCTTTAACATTTTAAGTTTAAGGTCAAGGTCAGCTGCAGTATTGTATAACTCGTTTTTGAGTGCTACATCAAATTCTTTTTGCAGTATTTGTATTTGTTGCTCGAGCTCACTTAGCACGCTACCGTCGTTATTTACGACATAGATTTGCGCATTTGCATTAGATTCCTCAAGGTCAGCAAGAAACTTAGCATCGGCTTCTTCTTGCTTAATAAATAACTTTTCTACAATAGCTTCAGCTAAGCGTTCGATTTGATCGTCGTTGAGGTTAAACTCGTTTGTATTTGAATTTGGCATTGATTATATTTTTATGGATAAACTTACCTTTGCTTTCGGCGGTAAAGAGACCGTGGAATAAGAAGCCAGGTATATTACTATAGATGTACTTTGTTTTAGTGTTTTTAAACTGCACAAGTAAGTCGTTGGTTTCGTGGTTGTAGTCGGCAAAATCAATCATCGAGCTGTCGACGTTAATAGTGGTTGTTACATTAGTTGTCATAGTATTGTGGTTTTATTGTTACATATATATTATCGTTAGGTGGTCGTGTTGGTTTTGTAAGGCTATAGCCTGACACAATTTGACTTTTGTAAGGTTATACCCTTACTATTTAATTTGCTTCAATACCGTTGTCATCACGGTCACGATCGCACAAATCTATTATGTCTTTCATTTCTCTTTGGTGTTAAAGGTTATGCCATATCCTTGTAGACTTGAGTCCCTTTGTAGCTCGTAGCCACCAAATCTACCTGCGTAGATTAAATAACCTATACACTTTTCTTTTTCAGAGTAATTCCTTATATCAAAAAAAGCAGGGGATACATTGATTTTTCCTTTGTGTCCACGAATATCTGCCTCTACTACGGCATCGTTTAATAGTTGAACTAATGTTTTCATTTCTCTTTTGTTTTTAAGGTTTTCATACAATAAGAATAAAAGTCTTTATCCTCAACTCCTTCAAGTTTCTTTTTCAATAATTCATTCATCTCTTTGAAACCATTCTCAAATGCTTTGTCAATGCGCCTCCAAAAAAGATAGTCTTGGATTTCCTTCACTACGATGAGTGATACAAATGCAATTGCGATAATTAGTAGTGTGACTTCAATCATTTCTCGTTTGTTGTTAAAGTAACTGCATAACCAAACTACCAACACCCCAAGATGCTACCACAATTAACCAAAACAAAGCCCATATCTTAAGTCCATAGCATATATAGCAGTCGGCTTCTTCGTAAAATTCTTTGGGAGTAAAAGCCTTGCCCGTCCAATAAGCACCTATTGCAAGTAGTGCTATTACAATGATTCCTATTATTATTTTCATTTCTCTTTTGTTTTAAAGGTTTGCGCCTACTTTTATATGTGTGCGCCTATAATTGTAAGGCTATAACTTTACTTTGTGAACATTTAAGGCTTATTATTGGGAAGATTTGAGCCGTTTATCTTACTTAATTGGCTCATAAAGGGAGGGAACGAATAACCATTTCATTTTAGTTTTAAATTAGTAAAACCCCCTCCCTCTATGTTATAGACCCAAGCAGTATGTACTCAGTCAATTATTCGCTTAACTATTCTAGTCTAACAAAGCATACTGTTTCACCTCGGGTCTATTTTATAAATCTTTTTCTATATTCTGTCTTTCTAGCCAGCGGCGCCACATATTTGCAGCCCACGCTTTGCGTTGAGTTTTATTCTTATAAACCTTACGTAACCTTGCATTAGCGATACGTAGAAACTGTTCCATCTTACTCATATCAGATTTTTTAGTCTTAAACATTCAGTATTTAAAGTGTCTACACGTTTTTGTAGCATTTTATTGTGCTTCTGGGTTTTTAGCAAAGTACTCTTTAATAGTTCAGTACTATCTTTATATTCTCGTTCTTGAGAGGTAATTCGCTGTTTATAGGTTTCAATAATATGGTCGTGGTATAAATCAGGGTCAACCTGCATTGCACGATCTCTAATAACGCTATAAACTTTTTCAGTATTAGCGCCAATAATGTCGGTTAAACAAGAATGTATTTCAGTATAGATCTCACGGTATTGAGCATCAAACCTATAGTTGCTTTCATGGTTCTTTAATGCATGTATTACGGTAGCATGGTCTTTATTAAGTATACGGCCTATAGTACTTAGTGATAAATTAGATACTTCACGGCAAGCAACGAAGAAAGAAAAGCGGTATAGCACATTTCGGCGTTCGCGGTTACGGCCTACATCATGAGTTTCTTCTATAGTTGACCAGTAGTTGCGTGCTAATAGTTGTTGATCGAAGGTTGCGTTTATCATTAGTGTTGTAGTATTTTAATATCTTTTTTACCCTTGCCTAATATGCCGCTACATAAACCGCATGAAGCACAATTAGATTTAAATCCCGCTTCTTTAGAGGCTGGACAAGATACGGCTTTTTCAGAATTGTCATTACTCGCAATAAAAGATCGGTATGATTTGTCACGAGCTTCGTCAGCTTCAGCTTGATTGTGCACGGAAGCCATAAAGTATTTACCGTGCTCAGCAGCAAATGGTTTTTGCCATTGGTGAGTATAGCCGGTCCAGGTTTTAGCTACTGCGACGATCGCAGCAACAACATTAGGAGCGATAAGCGACGGCTCGCCATACGTACCAAATCTTACATAAGACCCCGAAGCTAACTTCAGTAACTGCTTGAATTTCAAATCGTTGAAGGGGCTGAGTTCTTCAGGTTTGATACTTCGTAGCAGTGAAAGAAAGCCGACGTATTGTTGGAATTTGTGCGTATAGCAACCGCCGTTACCGTTACCTAAAGAAAATGGGCAGTCCAGACAATTTGAGTGATCAAGTGCAAAGAATGCTTTGATACCAAAACCTTTGCTTGTAGTGGCCAAACTCCACTGGTCGTAGCTAAAGGTATAAGTTTGTAGAACAGGTGAACCATCTGATATTTTAGCATTTGTTGTTTTGCCTAAGCGTGCAACGAATACATTACTACCGTCAAACCAAATTACTTTCTTGCTCATTTTCTTTTGTTTATTATATTATCGTTGGGTACTCGTGTTAGTTTTGTAAGAACGCCTTTGACCCTACTCCGCTAAAAGTGTTATCTCCAGCGCTCTTACATCTCGTAACTAATCGAGTAACACCATATAGGCCTCGGGGTTTGCAATTCGGAACCAACCTAGTCCCAACTGCATTACTCTATAAGCGCCAAGAGATTCAGCGCCTAGAATAAGATCGTACATAGCGAGTTCATTTGCATTTAATTCTACAACGTCGCCAGTGTATGGGTTACGTGCCGTGCCACCCTCAGTGTACACTTCGCCATCAAACCATTTAGGTAGTGGGCGCATTTCGCTATTTGACTTTTTCATCTTCAAGATTGGTTTTATAGTTATCGTAGTTAGTATATAAGCGGTCACGTAAAGCTGCTTCAATTTCGTATTGCTCAAGCTCGCAGTATATATTGCATTCTTCGGCATATTCTAACTCACGCAGTATATCATCGGCATCAGGCTGGTTGTAGTACACATTATCGCATAGGCATATACCCTCGTCGGTTGATCGCATTACCCATACGTCGTAGCCATCCGCAGTGTACTCGTTATTGATAGTAAAATCAATATCGTAAGGGTGGTCGTCGAAGAAAAACTTTAGTTTGCAACCTTGCACGGTGTTGTACTCGGCAAGTAGGGCATCAAAGGTTTTAATGTCATCAGGGTCTTGTGGTATAAAATCACTCATGTTATTTAGTTTTAGGTTCGTTAAACATATAATCACCGTGGCGCAACTCGACACATGAGGCATTTACCCAGTCGGCTTCTACAAATGTAGATATGTAGTTTGCGTCGTCAATGGTTAAGTCGTGGTAGCGGTATCTGCTTTTTAATAATTTCACACAGCGGTCAACAGCAAATTGGTATTTTGTGTGGTTTTGCATTAGTTTGCCTAACAATTCAGGCTTTAAGCGGTCATAAAGAGTTTCCATAGTTACAAGATTTTATTTGTTACAATTATTTTATCGATCCGGTGTCGTGTTGCTTTTGTAAGTACCACTCGAGCAGGGCATCGAGGTCCATAAGTATTTTAGGGTCAGCAGCGGACAAAGGGTTACCATAGCCGTCAGCAGTTACAAATTCGTCATCCCAGTCGTATACTTCATTAGTGCTGTTGATTAGCGTACCGTTGATCGTGAAACCGAATGTACTGAAGGCTTCGTCGTCGTTGGTGTATAGCATGTCGGTGAAGTAGTTGACTTCTTCGCAGTATTCGTTCCAGAGAAATACGATTTTGTCGTAACTCATTTGATTCAGTTGTTGTAGCGTCATTTGATGTTAATTTGAAGGTTACCAATTGCTTTTACACACTCAAAGAATAACTCGTCATGCACTGCACTAAAGTCTTTCATATAAGGGTCGTGTTCTAGTACGTCTTCCATATAATTAGATACGGTAGAGTACATGTTGTCTAGTACGGCTTCGGTAATAACCGTAGCATGCGTAGTGAGTTCTTTCTGTGTCATATCGTTTGTTTATTATATTATCGAATAGGTGTCGTGTTAATCTTGTATGTAGAATGCATACCCTACATCACCCTCATCACTTTGGTGGTAGTCAGAGTCATAGTCACCGTCGTCATGAGTGCCTTCAACACTATCCCACCCGGCAAAGTCACGTGTTTCGGTTTGTATTTCAAAGTACAATTCGTTTTGTGATGGGTCTTTGTAGGTAAAGCGATCGTACGAAACATTCTCGTGCGGTGAGTTAGAGTACTTATTGAGTAGCTCAAGCGCTTTAGTAATTTCAGCGTCGTCTTCACCGGCTTTAAAATAATCACCTGCACAACCGCAACGGCAGTTATCGAGACGGCCATAGTATACTTGCTTTATTTTGTTTACGTCAAACTCAATAAGCTTGGAGTGTGACATTGGTGTTGCTCTGATTTCCATTACTTGCAGTTTTTAGTTTCGAACTTTTGTAGTAAAAGGACGAGGGTTACGGTATCGTTCGGGTATAGCACACGTTCGGTGGCAGTATACTTGCAGTACAATTCACGACCGTACTTATCGGTATCCCATACTACATAGCGATCGTATTTACGTTGTGGGTTGATTTGGTACATAGCGACATTACCGGTGTTGCCGTTTTTAATGGCATCGATGTTAGATTGGCGTTGACGTTTTTTGAAGAATTGACTGCGTTCGTCGTCAGCAAAGCCATTCATAGAACGTGACACTCGCACATAACCGGTTTCAGGGTACACGGCACCGAGACGGCCGTCGCTAAGTATGTAATGTAAGTTACCCTGTTTTGTTTTTTTAAGAAATTGCATAGTGTTATAATTAGTTACATTTATATTATCAAATAGGTGTCGTGTTAGTTTTGTAAGCTCGCTTTATACTCTTCAATAAGCGTGTCTACGTCTTCGTATAGCAACTCTGCTTCGTGGTCTTCACTCGCTGACTCATCGTCAATCTCCATCATAAATAGGTTAAAGTAACCTACTATCTCAGTTTCTAGCGAAGGGTATGCACCGATCTGCTTTAAACAATACTCTCTTACTCCGTTAATTACGCTCATAATGTTAGTCTTCGTTAGTTAATTGGTATGCTTGCTCTTTAGTGCAGTAGTACACGTCTTTCGTCCATAGTGCTGGTTTGTATTGGTGCACCATATAGTTCACGTCGTCTAAGTCGTGGCGTGATTTAACGAAATCCGCTGCATTCGGCATTTCAGTTTCGTCGTAGTCGTATAGGTACACCTGACCGTTTGAGTAATCAAGTACCGTAATGTATTTATAAGGTCGGTTCATAATGTTTAGTCTTCAAATTCTTCAAAATCCGTGTGCTCCATACAAGCACTACATATATCACTTTCGTCAAACCACGGTCTTGCACCGCAACATACTGATTCCATAAGCTATTTATTTAGTGAATACTTGCGCACTTCAAACAGTTCGTGCTTAGTTAGGTCTTTTAATTTTTTACCGTACAACAGCGAGGCATTGAAGATTAATCTACTTGGCCATATAGGTGTGTTGTTGATGTACTCAAATTCTTCAGTAGTCATAATACTTATATTTAGTTACGCTTATATTATCGATCGGTGGTCGTGTTAATCTTGTATGTACCGTTTTATCTGTTCAGCGTAGGCCCAGTGGTTATTGTCGGAGAAACTCACCACCACATTACGGCCGTACACTTCATTCCAATCAACCTCATCTACCTGGTCACCGTACTTATAACCTTTGGTGATTTCAATTTCTTCAACCGTAGCTACCTTGCGTGCATCGGTACCGAAGCCACCCCACCACCATACTTTATCACCTACTTTTAACTTACTCATAGCTCAACGAATTCTAGGTTATACACTCCAGCATAGTAGTTATTTACGTAACCACTTGCACTCGACTTGTGAGGGGGGGGCCATCGAAGTAATCACTTCACGCTCACCACGGAAACTCACTATCTCACTGCCAACACTCATTTCAACACCGGTGCTCGAACACACCAACTTTACTTCTTTACCGTTGTAGTTTTTCATACTCTTTTTTTTTGTTTCTCAGTTACATATATATTATCGTTTCGGTATCGTGTTGATCTTGTAAAAGTATATACTTCATTTGCAAGTAAATAGAGAAGAAGGGGTACTACCCCGACCCTGTGAGTGTGGTGAATAAAAAAAATAAATGCGCTGTTTTCTTAGCATATTCGGTAATAGTGACGTTAGCCTATTAAGTATACTACATAACACCCTATTGTCACTGTTTTTTTCGCTTCCGCCGACGTGCCGGTGTATAGCATAAAAACCTTTATGTAGGGCGGAGTCTACTCTTCCGCTCTTATTTCAGGAGCAGGCCGGTGTATAGCACCCCCGAAGGGGCTAGGTGTTACCCTAGCTCAATGTGCATTTTATGTGCAGCGAATTTTATTAGTGCTTCAACGTAGTGTTGTTGGTCGCCGTGCAGGTTATCTATCATACCTATCTCGTAGAAGTATCTAATAGCTTCGTGTGCGTCTGCGTGGATTGTTTGGAATTCAGTTGCTGTCATGTTATTACTTTTTTAGTTACAGTTATATTATCGTTATACAGTCGTATTAGTCTTGTAAGAGATCCATTTGGCGGATAGGGTCGAAAGTGATGTATAGCACACCGTCTTTCATTAGCATCTGGTCTTGTGTCCAGACGTCAACCAGGCCATCTTGTACAACCACAGCGTGGTGAGGTTTCTGTGGCTCATGTAGCACTGTGTATAGCGCAGAGATCAATGTCATGGTTACAAGCGCTGTGAGCGCGATCAGTTGGAGGTTGTCTAGTTTAGTGTGCATAGATCAGAAATATTGTTACAATGGTTACAGCTCCCAGTACGATTACTGGCTCAGCATATTCAGTTAGTATTCGTTTCATTCAATTATATTATCGATTGGTACTCGTGTCGGTTTTGTAGGTGTGTACAGCATGTATAGCACCCCGGAGGGTGAGGGGCTATTCAGCCACCTCAGTACGCTCTAACACTGCATCAGAGTGTCGAACAATCATTGGCATATCAGTCGATTGAGACCAGTAGCCACGCTTCTGCCAGCAAGCTTGGAGCTTGAGTTTAGGCAACATGAGCTTAAGAGCTTCATCGTGGTTGTACGTTATACGTTGCTTTTTGTTGTTGACAAACGTAATGACTTGATTACGGCCGTACCAGTTTTCACGCACTACGAAGTTCTTACGTTCGATTGGAGGGAATACTTTTGCTTTTTCAGCGTCAGACATTTTAGCGATTGCTTGACGTACAATTTCTTTTTGATTTTCCATGTTACTTTGTTTTAGTTACGTTTATATTATCGTTTAGTACTCGTATTGGTTTTGTAAGTGTTAGCTGTTGTATAGCAGGTTGAATATTTTTATGAATTCGCCGCCGATTTCGTCGTCTATTTCGTTTTGCCCGTTTGCAGACAAATCGCTGTATAGCACTCGGAACATGTCATGTGCTACCTGGTCTTTTCTAAAGTTTAGATAGTCTTGGAAGTTGATTGGAGTTTTCATATATTCTCTTTTTGTTACACTTATATTATCGAA
>Ga0181407_1000550_pt1 | contig 12696 bp, 9 predicted proteins | sample 30SPOviralmetaG_FD_130136 | JGI IMG/M metagenome (GOLD analysis project Ga0181407, IMG submission 130136) | Marine viral communities from the oligotrophic San Pedro Time Series (SPOT) site, San Pedro Channel, CA, USA - 30 SPOT_SRF_2012-01-26 | ecosystem: Environmental > Aquatic > Marine > Strait...
CCTAAGATTAAGTTACCATTCTACGAGGGTAGACAATTTCTAAAGAAGGGTAATATTGTATTTGAATATACTGATGAGGAAATTACCGAGTTAGCTAGATGTGCCAAGGACATTGTCTATTTTGCAGAGAAGTATGCAGTAGTAATGACCGATGAGGGTATTCAACAAGTAAAGTTGAGAGATTACCAGAAGGATATGTTGAGGAATTTCCAGAATGATAGATTTAATATTGTTCTTGCTGCTCGACAAATGGGTAAAACAGTTACCGCATCTATTTTTAATGCATGGTATGTTACCTTTAATATGGATAAGAATACTTTGCTACTTGCGAATAAATCTGATTCAACAAAAGAAATTATTGATAAAGCCAAAACAGTAATCGAGAACCTACCGTTCTTTATGAAACCTGGTATTATTAAATATGATGTCATGAATGTGAGATGTGATAATGGTTGTCGACTAATAGGACAATCAACCACAGCAAAATCTGGTATTGGTTTTACAATCCATAATCTATACCTAGATGAGTTTGCCCACGTCCATCCATCGATTGCTGATTCTTTCTACGAGAATGTATATCCTACATTATCCTCATCGAAAGTCTCAAGAATAACAATTACATCTACGCCAAACGGATTTAATAAGTTCTATCAAATCTATGCTGCGGCAGATCGTAATGATAATGAATACTTAGCAACGAGAATAGATTGGTGGCAACATCCAGATAGAGACGAGGCATGGTATGAAAGAGAGCTTGCTAACCTAGGTTCGATTGAAGCCTTTAATAAACAATATGGGAATGAATTCGTTTCCTCATCCAACCTCTTATTAGACCCAGTCGATATGAAGAAGATGAGAAAGAGAATGAAGCCTTATGTCTATCATGACTTTAATGAATTCGACTATATTAGTATTGATACAAAGGGCTTCTTAGAATGGGATCCAAACTTTGATATTGATACTTGTAAAGATACTGAAAACTTTTGGTTGTTCTCAGTAGATATTGCAGAAGGTAATGGTGGTGATTCCTCCGTTATTAATATTTTTAAAGTCGCTCCGATGAATTCAGAAGAAATTAAGAACGTTATTAATCCTGGTGCGATGTACGACTTTTTTAAATTTGAACAAGTTGCTAGGTTTAAATCTAATGAACATGTCATCGAAGATTTTGCGAAAGTACTTTATACTTTAGCAGTAGACGTCTTTAACTCTGAAAACGTAAAAATGATTGTAGAGTATAATACTTATGGTACAGTTTTATTCCAGTATCTAAGAAGTATATTTCCACAAAGAAATGATTTTGACGATGAGATGATAGTAAAATTCAGACATAGACACGACGCAAAGACAATAAAACCAGGAATAAAACTAAAATCTGACAATAAAGCTATCTTTTGTCAGAACTTTGCAAAATTGTATAAGATAAATAGAATAGATTTAACTGATGAAGTTACAGTGACTGAGGCATCCTTATTTGGTACTTTACCAAACGGTAGTTATGGCGCTCAAATGGGGAACGATGATGTTATTATGACATGTATTACTGCGACTGAATTTTTTAATACAACGGATTATGCAGATTTCATTGAGGAGATCTTAGATTTCATAGATCCTGCGGTTCACGACGAGATGGAAAGCATCTTATTTAAAGACAGTGACCAGCAAGGAGATTTACAATATGATATTTATGACCTACTTAAATAAATTTGCAAAAAGACAAGGATATATAATAAAAGAATTAAAAAATAACAACTAAAAGATTATGGCATTAAGTCCTCAATTACTACAGTTCAAAAGCTCAGGCGTATATCGCTTAGAGTTTGACAAATCACAAACCGTGAACATCCCAGCTGAGACTATTAGATTGGTTGTAGGTAGATCTAACAAAGGTCCTTACAATACTCCAGTATTAGTAGAAGATGTTGAACAATTTAAACAAGTTTTCGGTGGTATTGATAAGTCACTAGAAAAGAAAAACATGTTCTTCCACAGATCAGCTATTGAAGCTTTATCTAGAGGACCAATTTTAGCATTAAACTTAACTGCTGATGATGACGCTGATAAAGTATCAGTATTCTCTCCAGCAACTAACTCTTCTGCGGAAGGTTTATCTGCTAACACTATTCAAGCATCTGATGTATTAGCTAAGAAATTTAGCGATGTATTTGATATTGATAAGTTTTGGAATCCTTCTGATGAAAAGTTATTAACTGCTGTTTCAGAAGATACTAACCACGGAATCACTTTCGTAAACATTAAACAAGATCCTATTACAATTATCGTCAGACAAGCTGCTGATACTAGAGGTTTTGAATTAACTGCAAGAGAGTGGTATGGTGAAACTAACATTCCAGAAGGAGTTGAAGCTGATGAATACGTATCAGACTACTTAGTAGATGTATTTGTATTTAAAGGTAAATTTGACGCTACTGAATTAAACAATGATCCTAACTACGGAGACTATTTTGATCAAGATGGTTTATTAAAATCACAATTTGCTAAATTCGCTGGATTAAGAGAAGTAACTCTTTTAGCACAATATAATGGATTATCTTTAATCCCTGAATTTATTGATGCTGAAGGTAATCAAATGTACATCGAAACTCTAATTAATATGGAGGCTAGAAGAACAGGTTTATTCTGTGCTGTACAAGAAGATGCACTTCCACAAATCGATTTAATCGGTAATAACTTTGACATCTACCAAGATTATGAAGTATTATCACATAAAGTAAATCAAGAAAAAACTAGCAACAATATAGATTTAACCCAATTCGGTGCTATAGTTTCTGTTGATGGTGCAGTATTAACTATTAAAGATGGAACAGCTACTGCAGCTGCACTTAGCCCAGAACTTACTGATGCTAAATATTTAAAAGCACTAGTTGATAAAGAATTTGTTAAAATCGATAAGATAGAAGATATAGGTGGTGATGTAGTTATTACTGCTTTAGGTAATATCTCTAAATCTTATGAAAAATTCGAAACTGGAGTTTCTGCAACATGGCAAAACCCAGTATCTATCATAGTTGATGGTGATGGTAACTTAGTAATTTCAGCTGGACCATTTGATTATGGTGATTTACAAACAGGTGGAGACGCATTCTTACTATCTGAAAATGCAGGTGAATATGTAGCAATCAATAACATTGAAGTTGATAACGTAACTGGTGTTGTAACTATATCTCCAGTTGGAAATATTGGATTTAGTACAGACTACGCAAATGCACAAGCAGTTGAATTAGGTGTCTACATAACTAAAATCAATACTAGTTTTGATGTTTGGACATTATCTCCAAACCATAGAGCAGAAATGTTCCCTACACTAAGTGCTGGTTGGAACTGGGATGACAATGGCGCAGGTAGCTTTACTTATTCTTACAATGGTGTTGGTGTATTAAACGCTGATATTAAAGTAGGAATGTATATACCAGGTGATGGTGGTAAACTATCTAGAGTTAAGAAAATCGTTAAAACATTTGTAGATGATGTAACTTATTATAGATTTGAAACTCACAGAGTAGTTTCTTTAAGACCAGCTTACGCACTTAAGAGATACGAAGACGCTTCTGGATTCTATAAGACATTCCCATTAGAAGGTGGAACACAAACTGCAAAAACAATTGCAGAATTACTAGCAGCAATTAAGCCAGGTACTGGTTTAGGTAACGCTTTAGTAGATAAAGACAACATTACATTTAGATATGTAGTTGATACATTTGGTTCTTTAGAGAACGGATCAATCTTAAATAAGGAAGAATTATCATTCTTATGTAAAGAAAGACAAAATGCAGCAGCAATTCTTAACGCACCAATGGTGAAAGAACTTAAAGCAGCAACTAACCCAACGTTTAAAGACTCATTTGCTCCTTACGGATTTAATGTACGTCACGTTGCAACAGGAGGTAACTTAGATACTAATCCAACATCTCTTTACACATTACCATCGATCAACGAAGGTGCATCTTACGCATTCTACTACGGTCCTGGTCTTAATGTAATTGAGAATGGAAGAACTAAAGTAATTCCACCAGCAGCTTACGTATCAAACAACTATATTGACAAATATTTAGATGCATTACCATGGTCAATCATCGCAGGTCCAAGAAGAGGAGTTGTAGGTGGTACTGGAGTACAATCTTTAGAGTTCTCATTTGATAAGAATGATAGAGATATTCTTGAGCCATTTGGTTACAACCCAATCGTATTCGAAAGAGGCGTAGGTTTAACTATTAAAGGTAACAAGACTGCACAACAAGGAGTTCAATCAGCATTATCTTCAGCTCACGTAAGAGAAGTATTAATTTACATTGAAGACGGTCTTGCAGAAATCCTTAAGAACTACCTATTTGAATTCAATAGCGCTCAAACTAGATTAGAGATCAAAACTCTAGCTGATAACTTTATGGAATCAGTGAAGAAAGATGGTGGTGTATACGACTATAAGAATATCATGGATGGCTCAAACAACACGTCTGAGGTTATCGATAACAACATGGGAATCTTAGATACGTTCGTAGAACCAGTTAAAGGTCTTGAAATCTTAGTATCGAGAGTAACAGTATTAAATACAGGTGAAATCGCAACGGGTAACTTTGCATAAGAAAACAACGATATATAAATAAAATAAGAAATTAAAGATATGGCTTTACCACATTATTCAGAGGACCAAACTAGCAAGAAGGGAAGAAACTTCGAGCCCGTTCAAGCTAACCTATTCGAGGTAACAATTTTACCACCGGATGGAGTTGCTGGACAAGAGTTCCTTTTACAACACGTTAATTCAATCAGTGGATTAGATACTATGGCTCCTGCAGTAGATGCAATCGGACAAAAATATAAGTTTTCCGATAGATCTTACGCTGGTATGCCTGGTGCAACTGCAATTGATATTACAGTTAGCTTCTCGCTTAACTTAAATGATTCTAACCAAGCTTACTTGTATAAAACATTAAGACAATGGTATAGAGCTCAATATAATCCAGAAACTGGAGAAATGGGTCTTAAAAAGAATTATGTTGGTACAATAGTTGTTGTACAATTTAACAGAGAAGGTGATATTTACAGAAAAATTACTTTAGATGATTGTTTCATCACTTCAGGTGTAAACCTTGTTGGTGAACTTAACTACGAGTCAGCTGACGCAGTAGCATTAGAAGTAGGTTGGAAGTGTGATACTTTTTCAGAAGAGTTGAACTAATTTAATAAATTAAGTATAAAGAACGTGTCTAAACAACACGTTCTTTTTTTAACTTTAAAAAACATAATATAATATTCAGTTAATAAGAGATTATGAGCGATAAACTAACAAAAAAATTACAAGTACTACTTACCGAAGAGGAAGTCAGGGAAGTAAACAGGATTATTCTGAACGACGCTTTGGATAATGAGACTCGTCCCATATCCGTTAGCGGGTTCATAAGAAATCTAATTAAATCAGAATTAAGTAACAGAAGCGTAGAGCAAAGATCCTACATTAAACAAAATCTTAAAAACCTAAAAAGTAAATAAAATGAGCAAAGACAAAAACAAAATGAGCGCCGAAGAAGCTAAAATGGCAAGAGCTTTAGAAGCCAAAGACGGTATTAATAGACCAACTGCCGAGTCGAATACTCCTGCAGCAAACGACATGGAAGCAGCAGTAGATTCTGCAGGTTTAGGTAGAGTTAATATGGCAAATTTTACACCAGATAAAGCACAATCTTCTGATAGTGCATTAGGATGGCATGTATTAGATCAGATTACTTTACCATCAATGGGTAAATTTTATCCTGCTGATAGCGTAATTAAAATCAGATCTGCAAGAGCAGCTGAAATTAGACACTTTTCTACAATGGATGAGAACAACTACATTGATATGGAAGAGAAGTTAAATTCAATTGTTGAATCATGTGCACAGATGACTGCTGGTAATAAAAGACTATCTTACAAAGATATTTTAGAAGAGGATAGAATTGTTCTATTACTTTCCATTAGAGATCTTACTTTTCCGGAACCAGAAAATAAGTTAATGTTATCTGGTAAAACTGAAAAGACTAAAAAGCAACAAGAGGTTGAGTTATCAGTTAAAAACTTAGTACCATCTATTATCGATGAGGAAATAGAAAGGTATTATGATGACAAACAGAGAACGTATGTTATTAAAACTCGTTCTGCTGGTGAAATCATCATGGCACCACCAACAATTGGTGTTATGCAAGAGGTTACTCAATACTTAAAAGATCGTAATGAAAAAGAACTAGAATTTGATAAAGCATTTATTCAAGTATTGCCTTATATCCAGAGTGACTGGAGAGTTCTAAGCCTAACAAAGATATTTCAATTAGAAGTAGATTACAAGGCATGGGATCAAAAAAAGTTTATGATTGTATATAGACTTGCTGAAAGAATGAGAATTGGTGTTCAAGCAACATTAGAAACTACCGGAGACAATGGAGAATTGGTGAAAGCCCCTCTTGAGTTCCCAGGTGGCATCAAAAGTCTTTTCATTATTTCAGATCTCGCTGGAGAATTACTTTAAGACAAAGTTCTACCTGGGTATACATCTTAGGATGCAGCCTTCAGAGATCGAAAACATGTATTACTACGAATATTGGTATTATGTCAAGAATCTGTCGGAGTACATCAAGAATAAGAATAAGCAACAATCGGATCAACAAGAACAGGCCAACGATCAACAGAGCGCAATGAGCTCTAAGTATAAAACGCCTTCGATGCCCAAGATCCCATCTATGAAGACGCCATCGTTTAAGATGCCGAAAATGTAGAGATATATAATAAGAGTGAGGGGTATGTTTTCCTAAGCATACCCCTTTTCTATAAAAATAATAAGCAGCTACATGCCTAAAAAGAATTTTTTATCATCCGCGTTTGATAAGCTTAGTGATAAACAAGGAGGTATTCTAGAGGAAATTAGTGCAAATACACTTGTTGTCGCAGAAACCTTTGAAGAAGGTGGAGAGATATTTGATAGAATAGACAGAATGGTTGAGGCCATTGAAACTATTGTTGAAAGTACTAAAAGCGGTAGCGGTGGACTTCAAGAAGCTATTGTATTAAATTTAGTAGCACCAACACTTAAACCTATTGGTTTAGGTATGGGCTTTATTATTGATGCGTTAAACCAGGCCGAGAGTGCTGAAGATTTAACGTCAAAATTCGGTGCACTTAATGCCGGATTAGTAGTATTAGGAGATATAGGTAAATCTATATTAATGTTTGCAGCAACGATGGTAATAGGAATACCAATCTTAATGATCGCTGCAGTTACCGCCCCAGTCTGGGTTGGTGGTATATTTGTTATTATACAGGGTATTAAAATGGCAACTCAAGGCCTAAAAGAAGGCGAGTTGGATAAATTAGTAATACTCCATGCCATTGGTATATCAATTATGAGATTTGGACTAATGATGGCAGCAATGGTATTGATAGCACCCGTTGCAATTATAGGTATGTTATTTACAGTACCTCTGATTTTAGGTGTTGTTGCAATGGCTAAGTATATAGAAGAACATTTAGGTAAAGATGCTATAGAGAACTTTAGAAATTTTAATGAAGCGATGGTGATGTTAGGCCTAGGTTTATTAGCTATAGGACTTTCTTTAGCATTTATGGGCGTTTTCTACACACAGGTCTTTACGGGACTTGCAGTTGCAGCAGGAATTATTTTAGGGCTAGGCTTTTTATTTATGATATGGGATAAAGGATTTGGAATATCTCAGAAAAAAGCAGAGGGTTATGCAAAGGCATTAGCATTCTTAGGTCTTGGTTTAATTGGTATTGCATTAGGCTTAATGTTAATGAACGCATTTGCTGTACCAATTATGAAAGGTTTAATGGTAGCAGCACTAGTATTAGTGGTAATAGGTGGTGTATTCTGGCTCTTCCAAAAAATGGGAATTAATAAAACCATTAAGAAAACATCAGCGGGCTTAATCTTAGCTGCAGGCGCAATCTTAGCTCTTTCTGTAGCATTAGCTATTGCTAATTTAATAATGCCTGGATTTTTAGATACATTGGGTATATTAATGGTAATTGGAGCTGTAGGATTAACTATGTACATTATAGGAAATCAAATAGCTCAAATCGTAAAAGGTGCGCTTGGATTAATTATTATGGGTCTAGGTCTATTTGCATTATCAGTTGGTATTGGATTTATGAGATTGGCACTTCCAGATCCTATAGAGGGCATGGGCATGTTATTATTCATAGGTGGTTTAGCCTTAGTATTTGGAATAGCAGGTATGGCCTTTGCTAATATAGCTTTAGGTGGGCTTGCAATGATAATTGCAGGAGTTGCATTAATAGTCTTAGGAATTGGTGTAATAGCAATGATGTCGTCATTACCTACAGTTGAAGAGGGTATTGGTATGTTATTATTAATAGGTGGTTTAGGCCTAGTATTTGGAGTTGCTGGTGCAGCAGCTGCATTTATAGCATTAGGTGCAGCCTCTATGATGGTCGCAGGTGTGGCATTAATTATTATAGGAGCAGGTGTGGCTATATTGTCAGCGGCTACTAAAGATGTAACAATGGATCAGGTTCTTGTAATGGGAGCAATTATAGCAGGTGTTGGAGTTGCTATGGCAGCAGCTGGTTTAGCATCACCTTTAATCTTATTAGGTTCTGTTGCAATGACAGCAGCTGGAGTTGCAGTATTAGCAATCTCTGCTGGAATCGGAGCTCTAGCATTACTTAACTTTGCTAAATTAGGTACTATTTCTGAAAAAGGTAATAAGGCATTTAACTGGTCTGGTGAAAAAGGATTCTTCGGTGGTAAGAAAACTAACTTTGAAACAGCAATGGATGCCATCGCAGATGGTATGTCATTAGGACCATTGGCAATTCTAGGTATTATGGCAGGTGCGCCAACCTTGATTTTAGCAGGAGCTGCATTAACAGGTATTGCATTAGGACTTAGAGTATTTACAGCAGTTATAGGAGATGTTGATTTACCTAAATTAAGTGATAATGTAAAAATGATCGTGGCAGGTCTAGCAGATACATTTGCCGATGTTGGTAGAAAATACCCAGGAGGTGGCGGTGGAATTCTAGCTGCTTTAACTGGAAGCGGTGGTGATAAATCAGTCGTAGCACAAGGTATTTCTGCAGTTGGTGGAATGGGTAAAGCACTTACTGGTATTGCAAAGGGTGTTCAAGCCATGGCAATGCTTAAATTCCCAACAGGATTTGATAAAGACGGTAATCCAACAGGATTTGAAACTATAGATCTAACAAGCGCAGTACCAAACTTAATTGCCAATACTAAATTAATAGTAACAGGTTTAAGTTCTGCATTTGCAGAAGTTGGAGAATCTAGTGCTGCTCAAGGTAGTTCATGGTTTAGTTCTTCTGCTTATGAAAAAGGTATTGATGTTGTTAGACAGATGGGTACTCCGCTATTTAATTTAGCAAAAGGTGTACAGTCTATGGCAATGCTTAAATTCCCAACTGGATTTGATAAGGACGGTAACGCAACAGGATATAAATCAATTGGAGACGTAGATACTTTAGTTGCTAAACTTGCTAAGAATACAAAAGCACTTATTATAGGTTTAGCTGGAGTATTTGAAGAAGTTGGAGCATCTGGTGTCGGCAGCGGAGGAGGATGGTTCTCTTCATCTAATTTTGAAAAGGGTGCTGAAATAGCATTACAACTAGCAGATCCTTATTCTTCATTAGCAGATGCAGTAGAATCTGTAGCTAAACTTACAGAAGGTATCACAGACCCTGTATTACTTAGAGAGAAAGTTACGTCTTTAGTAGAAACTATTACAGTAATAGGTGGTTTCTGGACAGAATCATTTTTTAATGGTGTTAATGCTGCACGTAATGTTAAAGAACCTTATAGTATTTTAGCAGCAACAACTACAGATGTTACTACAATTACAAGTGCAATTTCAGACGGAGCAGAAGTTAGAGAAAAGGTATCAGCTATGATAGAGTCTATTGTTGGAACTAATGATGATGGCATAGATATGGGTGCTAAAACTAAATTAATCCATGCAATTGGATGGACTTATGGAAAATTAGGAGTTGCAATACCTTTAATAGTTACTGCAATTACTCAATTCACTGTTGAAAAAGGTAAAGCGTTTGCATCAATTTTTGGTGGTGAGACTCCAGCCGAAATGTATGAAGCAAAGAATAAAATGCTTAGAACATTAGCAATGTCTTATATGAGAATGGCGGTTGCTATTCCAATGATTGTAGCATCAGTTAATACTGTATCTGCAGAACCAATGAATGAGTTTACTAAACTCTATGGTGGTGTAACTAACGATGTTGAAATTTTAGCAGCTAAAAGTACTTTATTTGAAGCAGTCGGTACATCTTATCAGAAAATAGGTAGTGCAGCCCCTCAAATTGCTAGTGCTGTAAATGGTACTAGTCTAGAACAAATGCAAGGATGGACTGGCATGTTTATCGGTGATGTTGGATTCTTAAGACCTATTGCAGGTTACAACGCACAAACAGAACTTTGGAGTACAATCGGAAACTCTCTTACAATGGGAGCCACTGCATTCCCTCAGATCTCAGCCGGTATAAACGCAGTAGACTATAATAAATTAGTAGAGTCTAGAAGAATGTTTGAAGCATTAGGAGTTCTTGCTGAAGGCGGCGAACCTGCAGATATACTTGCAGCGATGGGAGAGTCTTTAGAAATTGCAATGCAACGTTTAGCAGATATTCTAATGGAATTCCAGGACTCAGTCGGAGATGCTCAAGCAGGTCAAGAAGGTCTGTTAGAGAAAATGATGAGCATACCAGGTCAATTAGTTGGAGGTGTAGTTGATGGATTTACTGGCGGCGGTGGCAGCAACTCAGATGATATTAATAGATTAATTAGAGTTTTAACTTCGAAAGGTGTTAAAATTAATAACTTACCAGATGAATTCACACGCTAGGTAATAAACTATTTGTAAAACTCACGTATAAGTACTAAACAGATTAATTTATGATAACCAGTACAACATCACATTACACGAGTTCAACTATTAATTCAGCAACTTACAATTTTACAGATAAGACATTGACTGTTGTTTTTAAATGGGCAACTTATGTCTATGAAGCAGTAGATCTAGATACATGGAATAAATTTAACTCAGCAGATTCTCAAGGCAAAGCACTTAACGATTATATTAAGGGTGAATTTGAATACGCTAAGTATGAAGAAAGGGTTATTAAAGCTGAACTTAGCGGGTTAGTTAAAAACATTACAGCTCCTGGTAGTCTATTAAATGAACTACCTCCCTCAGACTATCAAATGGGCAATTAATAATTTTATTATGACAAAAGCAAGCATTGTACAAAGACTATTAGACGAAAAGCAAATTACTGCAGAAGAGGCAGTGGTTTTATTACAGGGTGAAGTTGTAAATATTCCAATGTATACTCCTAACCCGTATTATGATGCTCCTAATACAACACCCCCACCAGTATGGTGTTCTACAGATACTTTCAATACTCCAGCAACAGGAGATAGTTGGGAATACCGTGACACTAAGTTTACTCCACCTAAAGATTAATTACTAATTAACATTCTAATGAAAAAGTCTAAACGCCCAGAGGCGGCTTATGACTCCGACGAAAGTCGTAAAAAAGCACTGCAGTTCAAGAAGCGTAAACAACGCAATAAGGAACCTAAACTTAATTTTAAGAATATTAAATCTATTAACGACTTAGAAGACTATGAAGATGAATATAATTTCTGATAAACCACTAATATTAGATTATTCACATTTAAGTGAAATAGGATTTTACCACATGCATGTCTCGGCCATTTTAAAGGACCGTAATGACATGTCAAAAGGAGTTAACGGATTATGCAGGGCTGGCGCGTTTGGCCGACTGGCACACATCCTTCAGCTAGCTGGAGCTCCTGAACCTATTATTCTTAATGTTATTAATGATCCAGAAGCAGAATTGGCCTATGAGCTTGCATAAACCACAATATCCTGTGTTAATATTCTGGGAAGAATCCTGGAATTATACCCGAGAAGGTATAAAAGATGACGATAGTGAAACAATTATACCCGAAAAGGTATAACTATTAAATCACACTATTATGCCAGAGTTAGCAGAACTCAAGTTCACATCAGATTACGTCAATCAAGTATCAGAAGGAGCTACTTATGTTAGAGTAGAAAAGAATCCTGTACATAAATGCGATGATTTAGATATTCCATTTGAATCATTTAAAATTAAGGCTAAATCAAAAGGTAAAGAAATGGTGCTTTACTTTTTAGATGAAAATTCAGATAAATTTATTCCTGTTAGAATTACAATGGGAATGTCAGGTCACTTTAAGCTAACTAATACTGGAGACGAAGTAAAACATTCTCACCTTAAATTTTATCGTAAAGACGGAACTACATTATCATTTGTAGATGTTAGGCGTTTTGGTAAATGGAAACAAGGTTTAGTATGGTCTGATAATAGAGGTCCAGATCCAACTACAGAATACAAAGCATTTTGGGATAATGTTATGACCAACTTAACTAAACTTAAGAAGCCACTTTATGAAATGTTAATGGATCAAAAATATTTCAATGGTATTGGCAATTACTTAAGAGCTGAAATTATTTTTAGAGCCGGAGATGTAGATCCATTCTTACCAGCTGGCATGCAATTCGCAAGATACCCTAAGCTCTTAGATCTATGCCGTGATATTCCACTTCTAGCGTATGCTAAAGG
>Ga0181407_1000556_pt1 | contig 12647 bp, 7 predicted proteins | sample 30SPOviralmetaG_FD_130136 | JGI IMG/M metagenome (GOLD analysis project Ga0181407, IMG submission 130136) | Marine viral communities from the oligotrophic San Pedro Time Series (SPOT) site, San Pedro Channel, CA, USA - 30 SPOT_SRF_2012-01-26 | ecosystem: Environmental > Aquatic > Marine > Strait...
AAATGGCTCAAAAGCTGAGAGGTTATTAGCTGACAGATTGAGAGAAGTTGGACATGACGTTGTTTTGCATAAAAAGAATCTCATTCCGGGCAACTATGAAATTGACATATTTATGCCAGAACTGAAGACAGCCATTGAGATTGATGGCCCGCAACATTTCTTGCCCATATGGGGTGAAGAAAAATTAAAAAGCACAATGAAATTTGACCAAAATAAAAATGGGTTGCTTTTGTCTCATGGGTATTGTATAATTAGAGTTAAATACATGTGTAAAAATATGACTAGGAATTTAGGAAAAAAGCTGTGTGAACTTGTTGAAGCAGAGGTAGATAATATCTCTAACAAGTTTCCCACAGAGGGTAAAAGATTTATTGAACTGGAGATTATAAATGACTGAACAGTTTTTTGATGTCGAGGACAAAGTTGAAGAAGAAGAAGCCGTTGAGACAACCCCAGTTTATGGGTCTCAAGAATGGCATGATTACATTATGGAAAAATTTGAAAAGAGAGAATTGATAGACGGCAATCCTACATGTGCCGGTTTACGTAGAGTCGCAGAAGATGTTCTCGGGAGCATCATAGTTAGCAGACCATCTCAAGTTTTTCCTTCAACAGATAACAATGGGCCGGGACGAGCAACTGTAGTTTTTGAGGTTGTTTTTGATTGGATGGATTCTGGTCAAATGAGAACGTTTTCAGATGTTGCTGATGTGTGGCATGGGAATACTGATGACTTGTTTTGCGCACATCCGGTAGCTACAGCAAGTACTAGGGCAGAAGGCAGAGCTTTACGCAAAGCTTTAAAGATTAGATGTTTATCAGCCGAAGAGCTTACTAGAAAAAAAGACATTGAATCTATTGTTAGAGAATCGGTAAACTCAACAAAGACAGTCGATGGCGAATGGAAAGAGGACGATACAATTAGTAATCCTCAAACTAACTTTATTGATACAAAGTGCAAGCAGCTAGATATTAATGTTTTGAACTTTATCAACTCTGGATCTGAGAAATACGATTCCATAGGGGATGTAAGTAAAAAGAAGGCAAGTCAAATGCTTTCCATATTGAATGAATATCAAACTAAGAAACGTGATATATCTGACGATATAAAAGGGTATGATTCAAACTGGAGGTAAATATGAAAGTCACAAAAAGGGTTGGTGATCTCACTATTGAGGTAGAGGGAGAGACACAGAAAGATGTTTTTAAAGCATTAGCGGGAGCGGAAGAAGTTTTTGCAGAACAGATTTGTGGAAAGTGTGGAAGCACAAACATCAGATGTATAGTAAGAATTAATGATGGAAACGAATTCTATGAGATGCGCTGCATGGACTGTGGTGCTAGATTAGCTTTCGGCTCTCATAAAAAGGGCGGTGGTATGTTCCCTAAACGTAAAGATGCTGATGGTAATTATCTACCTAATAACGGGTGGCAAAAATGGAATCCCAAAACCAAATCCCTTGAGTAGTTAAAAAGGAAAACCCCGCTTGGTGCGGGGTTTTTTTGTGTCTACTTGCATCAAGGACAAATCTTATAGATACTCTAGAGACACATATAATCCATACTGCTCTTTACTACCAATGGACAGCGGCGAGGCAGAGAGTGCTACGGCCCATGTATGATGAGTGTCGAGTCCCGTTCCACCATAAGTTTTAGCAAGGTTACTAACAGCAGAACCATCGCCAAAATTAGCAGCAGCTGGTATAAACGCTGTATTAGCCTGAGCCGTGTTAGTGACATACTGAGTCCACTTAGGCCAAATTTGACCAGAGCTTCCGCTTACGCTACTCTTGTTAAGCTGCTTCTGACCACTACCCGGACTATTAGCAAGTGGCACAACAACACCTGTTCCACCAACTGATGCGTATGATCCGGCTACTCCAGCTGTAGCTAATCGACTATCACCATTAGTTCTAGAAGCGCTACTTAAGCCGTTATAAAACACTTCACCAGAACTGTTGGTGTAAAAACCCTTAGTAACCATCTCTGTAGGCCAAGGCTCACCCCACCAGAAAAAGTCACCACTACCGACTACCGTTGATGGATTACCAAGAACACCCTGACTAGTGCTGGCTGAACCGTTATGGTTAATGATTTCAGCAACTTTAGTATTAACACCACTAGCTGGGTGATTAATGTTAGATCTATCATAAATACGAAGTTGAACATTTTGTGTTTTAACAGCTGTAGTGTGACCAAACTGAATACCCATTGTTGCCTGATACGAGCAAACACCAGATAGTCCTGTGGTAAAGGAAGCTCCACCAAAGCCATCTGTGGTACACACACCACTAGGGAAGGTATTTGCCACATATTTTACATTACCAGCGGCACTAGTATAGTTACTACCATCAGCGTTTGCAACATATGTATTGTCTTGAAAAGCACCAATTTGGACCGAAGATCCAGCTGATGTTCCATAAAAAGCCAAACCAGAACCAGAAAATGTGTCAACACTAGCGTTGCCATTTGTCTGTCCCAGAACCTGAAATTTAATCTCTGCCATTATATAATCTCCTTTAATAAGATTTGTCTGTTGCTTTATACACAATTATTTAGGATTTACGTTTTTTTCGACCACATCCACAATCCTTTTTCTTTGGTTTTTTAGGCTGTTTTTCCCCGTATTTTTGCATATCCTTCGTCGCCCCACAAGCAGAACAATAATATTGTCTTGTTGCCATATTTAAAACCAGTTTTTTGTTACAAATAGAACAATTTTCCATTATTATTATTTAATACCTATATTATTCACCAGAACGTGTGATGTTTCTTATTATTATTGATGATATCATCTGGTCCGAACCCCTTCGGTTATTATATTGTCCACCCGTCCATGCATTACTGTCATATTGCCTCGCCCTGCCACCCAACTTAACTATCATATCCCAAGGATAAAGATGTTCGTCTATATGACTCCCGTAGCCCTGTTGCCCACCATAACCGGGGCGAGTCATTGGCACATATTCAGATAAGGTTATAGACATATTACTTCCCATACCACCTACCCTAAAATTGTCAGGAGTTGCACCATCATCGAAATAACCAATATTGCCCTCCCAAGATGCCCAATCTATATACCCTTCAGGAACCCCCTCTATGTTTCTTGTAAGAGAGGCACCAACGGCAGCCAGCTGACCGCCGCTATAAGCTAGTGGCGTATCCGTAATTCTAGAGTAATTTGTTGTTTGATAGCCATAAGAGGTCATCAAATATTGTGGCCCATTGGATGGTTTGTTAAGGGCTAGAGATCTTCTTGGTGCCCCACCAGTACCACCGTGACTATAATCTGGAATCCACACAAGTGATACGGGTCTAGAACTATAGGTTTGTCGATTAGCATAACGCTCTGGCGTTAGATTAAATATATAACCTTCTTCTTGAGCGTCTACATCACAGCTCAGTCGAATTTCATATCTTTCCAAATTATAGCTAGCGTATCCAGTATTATATTCACCATTGCCAAGATTATTAGAGTCGGTTTGATAGGGTGTTGTCACCGGGGGTATTCTCATAGCGGCAGCATACATTTTATTTGGTATAGGCCCACCTATTCCAAAATGACGTAAAGCGTTGTAAAGATTTGTTTGAACTGTTTGATTATATTTATATTGAATTCCTCCGGGAGTATTATTAAATGACGCATTGGCCCTAAGATTGTTTTTGCTTAATTGGCCCGCAGCGATTGTTGTATGTTGAAAATCTGACGTATTACCTATTTCATAAAACCCCATATAACTTAAAGGCATAGGCCATTTCCAAATATAATCAAATTTTTCATTTGCCCCTCCGCCAGATGTTATCACTTCAAGCGACAGCTCATAATCAAGCGTTTCAAATTCACGATTACCATAACCTTGACTTGGATCAGTATAAAGCTTGCTGTCCCAATCAGATCTAAATACTTGGCCTTGTGCCTTAGTATTAATTCCCAGCTGTGCTAGTGTTTGAGAAGCACGAAAATAAAACGAGCCTGTAGCACGATAGGGGGTTTTGTTAGAAGGATTCTCTGCTTTATGAAGAGTTATGCGAGCAATTTTTTGTCTATGGGTAATAATTTCCTGCGTATTTCTCCATATTGTCGGTCTACCCAGACTGTCTTGAGAATTAATATCAATACCATCAACAAAGTTTGGTCGATAGCCATCATAGCCGTTCGTCTCTATAAAATCCTGATAGGGATCAACAGGTGCAAAATACGGCGCAAGCGGAGAATCTGGATGTAGGTTGATCCTCGCTTTACCAACAGGAAAAAACGACTCGTATAGCGGAATGCCATTTTCGTAAGTATAAATTCTCTCATGTTTCGTGTTGCCGGTATATGACCCACCCACATTATCCCACGTATACTCACCATAAAGTCCGCCTGTTGGAGGAAGGCTACCATCCACCGCGTGTTCAGCATAAGTAACCATTGCCGCATATGCACCAGTTTTAGGAACATTTTTTATTTGATCATAATATTCAATAGTACGTCTACAGTATTGAGAAAGACGGCCTTGGCCTGTGTCGGGGTTAAAAAAGTCCACAGTGGTATAGTTTCTTCCCGTAGTACCAATTTGTGGTACGCGCCTAACATTATTTATATCTAAGTTGCCATCTTGGATAGCTTGAAGATTCCCATACCAAGTGCAAGCTTTTTGATCTCTAGGTTCACATATATCAAATCCTTGGCTGCCGATGCTTCTAACTTGTATACTAAAACCACATCCTACACCTATATAAACCGCCCCCGGCTTCAACTTATTATAATCAGGGTTTACAGACCAGCCGATATTTCCCCGATAGCAATCCCTTTCATACCAATGCGTATAATTGCTAGAACTTCCATATCCATAGCCTGTAGAAGCAATTGAATCATAATCTTCGCAGCTTTCTACTCTATGTACTGTAGTTCCCCATTCGCAATCGTCAGGCTCTAAATAATACTGACCGGAAACCAGAGTCCCAGCTCCAGATCCACCAAATGCCGGATTTGAATATACTGTATACGATGGTCCTTGTTTAACGATAGGTATCATTTCAGCTAAACTGCCTATAGCCGTGTCGAAACCTAAAGCTGGACCTAACGCTTGACCATAATAAAGAACAACATCTTGATTATAATTTCCCGCAGCTTCATCAACCATAGATCTAGCGATTTCACTATCTGGATCATAACAAGCTTGCGCCCTGTATCCCGCAGAAATTTCGTCGGCGTTGGTAAAATCAGAGTTTCTACCGGGGCCAGTTGCATTAGAGTAACCCCAATATTCTCTATCTATTGTTCTTTCAAGTGTTCCAACAACCCCCTTACCATAAAGCTGCCATGAAACATCATCTCCTGCATATGATGGTGGATTAAAGGCTGTATAGACAACATCTACCTCTATGCTTTCCACATCGTTCCAATTTGGCGCATCACAACATCGTGGAGACGCGCATTTCATCATTATTTTCTGGCCCAGATATTGCATATCTGTAGCATATTGTAGCTCGTCCATCCGACGAAAAGTTAGCCGTGGATCGTAAGGGAGATTATAATAGTTTTGAGGACTGACGAATGCGCCATCACCAGAAAATCCTACCTCATGACCTCTTAATTCGCCTCTATGGTTGTCATTGACCACTCCAGCTGGATTTGAAGAGGTCATACTAAAAATATCAGACCCCGATGGTATGTCTAAATCGGTAAAAGTATCAGGATCACCAATAATTCGTTCGTTGTTTAATTGCCAAGCAAAAATTCTTTTAGTACCATAAAAAAGATCTGTTTGACTATTAGAATTTATCCACAAACCTACTCCAGCGGTTTCTAAAAGATTCTTCGCCTTCCACGGCGTGGTCTGAACCCCCAGATCCAGATTGGGATCACTTCCCTGACCATGTGTGTCCCAGAATTGATTCAACTCGTACATTTCCTTAAAGCCACAAGTGTTCTTATGAACGTCAGCAATAACCTGTTTATCAAAATAAACTATATTTGGATTATTACCCTGATCATCTACTTCATTAAGAGCTTTGAGTATTTCATTCGTGGCATTAAAAGCACCGTTAGCTAGATTCTTATCTTTTTCACAAAAACGCTGGCAAGCTGGAATCTGCTGCGATCCCCGCGAACGGTTTTCGACGGGTGCTATATCCACACCAGACTCAGCTCTTTGTCTTAAAAGATCAACAGCTTTTTGACTTGTTGATACTATTGTTACAGATATTTTAGTTCTAGAATTTTCTAGAAGATTGGGCTGTATGGATGGGTCCATAGTGGCACTAAAATAAGATGAAAGATTATCATCAACTTCTATTTCTTGTCCTAGATCGCCTTCCATAGTTACACCCGTTAGTGTGGCCTTAGTGTTAATAGAATATCTTGAAAACCCATTAGGGTTTGCTGCGTCATGCACTGCTAATGCTCCCACTGTCGGCCCGTAGGAAATTGTTGTGGGATCAGTTCTTCCTTCAAAATTTACTGTACTGACAATATCTCCTTGGTTACTGCCTACTCTCAACCCCATTCTACCCTGTACGGTGTAGCTTGAGTTCCTCGTAGTCCAATACCCCATTTCAGTATAACATCTATCTGTCCAGCAGTGAGTAGTTGAGCCGCCCCAGACTGAACCCGACGCAACCTGATAACACTCCGTGCCATCATTTATTCGTTCTGGAAACCACCATTCACCATTTTCATCTTTATAGCCGTCATATTGCTCGCCGGTTTTGACATTCGTACAGAATCTTCTAACTGTGTATCCACCACCCCCGCTACCGGGATTAATAACGGTAATAAATTCTGGTTCATCTGGAGTAAAGAACCAATTATATGCTATACCACTAGTATTACCAACGTTCATACCGCAACCGCCCGCTACCAGATTTCCGTCTACTATCTGTGGCATTCTATGCCCTGCTCTATAACCTGCGCTAAAGCTTGCCCACCCACCCTCAACCTGAACCATATTATGCTGACCGCTGTATCTGTTTGTATCGATATTAGCAGTTATACCTCCCATACCCTCTCCGGGCAAGTTAGTATCGCCAATTTTTGTATATACATCTACCCACGGAAAACCACTAGCATAGGAGCTTTCTCCTTGTATTGCAACTAATGGTACTGTGAACTCTTTGCCATCATAATATCCATCTTCTTTTTCTTGCAAAAATCTATTATATCTCCCAACAGCCTGTGCCAAACCCGATGGGCCATAACTTACTCCAGTTGTATAACGACCATCTTCGGTTTGAAAAGTTGTAATTTCTCGGGTTCCGGGCAACCCAAGCGGATGAGTATATATAGTAAGTGTGTTCTCATAATAAAATGACACCTCCTCGTTGTCGGGCCAGTTATATGGTTTCAACTCCTTGTCTTTCTGTTCGACGACAGATATCTCTTCGCCATTTTCATCAACAACTGTTGCGATAGTGTAAGATATCTTAGCTTGAGGACTAGCAACACTAAAAGAGGCCAAATCACATTTGGTGCAATAATACGAATAATAGCGGGTGGTGCTGTAGTTGGGAGAAGCGGAAGGGCCACCATATGCTTTAAGAGCATATATTGTAGGCAAATAATTACTTACCCAAGTTTGTTTTGTCTCGTCGCCAATCCCAATAAAACCCCCGTACTCGTCTTCTCTGGACTCGTTTTGTGGCGGGTATATAAAGGGATGGTGTTGCATAACACCCCCACTTCTAAACTCTGTATAATTTCTAGGAGACCAACGTATACAATTTGTATTTCCCTCATCATCAGTCTCGACATGCTGGTTGTAATAATCTTTGTCACTAGTAGAAAAAATATCAGGTGATCTAAAAGAGATTTTTATGTTTTTTTCTGGAGTACAACACATTGAGACTTCTTTTTTTTCACAGTCATCATCAAAAACAAATTGACCACCACATCTGGATTTTCTAGTTCTCCCATGAATCATATAACCTTCATGGTTGCCGTAGTGTTTGTCTGCTGTAACGTAGGGGCTTCGCCAAGCTGCTAATAGGTATCTAGTATCTGCGTATTGCGGAAGCCGGTATGGTCCCAATGTAGCGTTACCTTGACGACTATCATACCCGCTTCTATAGCCATAATCATACCAATCTCTATGCATTTCATGTCCACCAATACATTTGCATATCGGATCAAAATCACCACAGGAAAAAGAATCTTTGAATCCAGCTGTTTGACCTATCTTTACACCAAACTCTAATGCCTCACTTCTACTCACAGCGGTCGGAGTTCCTTGAATGCCATAAGACTCAGTATATAAGACGTTTTCTATGTCAGAATATGGAATTACATATCCATTATAATCCTCTTTCCGACCGTAAAAATATGGACCTATATGAATATCATAGATTACAGGTCTAAATTCACCGGGAGTCTGTTTAAAGATCGGGTCAGTCGGGAAATTACTCGGATTACCGACATCGTCCTTTCCTTCGTGGATTTCTCTCATCCCACCTGTCCAGAAGTTTTCTGTTGCTTCTGGATTGTCTACATCATGAACCAAAAAAATGACAGCAATAAAATCTTCAAACGGTAGTTCTTCAACTATCTCCCCTCCAAGCTCTGCACAGCCGCCCGCATAACACTCCTTACACGGCGGTATGCCAGAGGAACATCCCAATCCTTCACCATCACAACACCTTCTTGCCATATCTATCTCCTATGTTATGGGCAACTTACCCAAATTGGAAGCCATTCATAGTTAATCCTGACACATATACAAAATACTTTACCTGATTCGTCACCGCTATAATCTAAAGTGGGATCTCTATTTACAACCTCAATCGTTTCCGGGTAGGGCAGAGGAATTAACTTAACAGATACTCCGGGCTTCGAGCCAGCCTGCCTACTATCTCTTCTAAGTAAATTAACAACAAAAGATGTTGGATTATTCGGATCAGAAGGAGCTTCTATTTTGCCAGATAAAGTGCCACAAACCATCTGATTTCCCCCACACCAAACCTGTCTCTGATCATCCCACATCAAATGCACCGGACCTGTTTTCCAATAGGATCTTTGATTAATCATATTTGAATCAAAGAAAAAGGGATTATTTTGTTGCGCTGGAACAGGCATATCACCAATATCAAAACCCCAGCCAGACAAAATCATTGGCCCCCGAAGCGCTTGAGTCCTTACCCCCTGAATATTAGCTCTCTGTTGATTTTTTTTAAGGTTTGTATCTGTTGCTGGATCAGCAATAACAACATTGTAATCACAATTAGATATAAAAGCGGTTCCATTATCGCCAAAAACTGTAGTAAAATAAGGATCTAATTCATGAACTGTCGGACCAACAGCACTAACTTCTGTACCACCAAAAGTGCCTTGTTCATTTTGAGAGGAAAAGGCGGGCCTAAAACCCGGAGTGTCATCGTTCGATGATTTAATTTTTCTTATACTTACTGGCGTTAGTATTTGTTCTGTTGAACATCCAGCGGACTGACTATAGTTCCTAACTGAAGAAGCTGTACCGTCTTCAGCTGTTGAAGTACTTGAATTTAATGGCATGTCCTTCCTTCTCCTTTTTCTAATTAATATTGAAATGGATTAAACGGTGGTGTTGGTGCTGGTGTAGGCGTTGGTGCAGCTGTCACGGGTGCAGCCGTCACGGGTGCAGCCGTCACGCTACTTGTGGCTGCCGGGGTGTTAGAGCTACTTGCTGTACTACTGCTTGCGGTGCTGCTGCTTGAGGCCATTCCACTAGTAGTCTGATATGTATTCGCACCAAAAGTCTCATTTATATAACTATGAAACATATTAACGGATGGTCTTTTGAATTTTTCTGTAAGTTCCCCAATATCTGATTTTTCAAAATTAATCTTTGGTAAAGGTTTTTTCTGTATTTTTGATCTGTTTCTTTGAGCCAAAGCTAAAGAGCCTTTTCTTATTTTTGCAATACGATCAATATTTGTTTTTGCCATCCTGCCAAACTGTGGGGACCAGCTACTAAACTTATAGGTAGTTTTAGTACCATCCACACCAACATTTAGATCCATGCCGCTAACATAAGGGCCACTGCCTTGTAATCTGTCGGCTATATTAAAAGCTGGTTGTCCAGTAACCTCTACAGTTCCAGTTTCATTCTCGACAGAATTCGCTAAACCAGCCCCAGCAATAGCAAATGCCGCATTATCTAGAAGACTACTGCTTCCAAAGGTTTCTGGAACTAGTGATTCGTCAACAACAACCTCAGTTTGAGCTGGAGAGCTACCACTAAATGCATACCACGGACCCCAGCTATAGGTATTACTTTGCTGTGGTATACCAAAGCTTGTGGGATAGGTTATAGCTGGCGGTATAGCCACTTGGACATTTTGACCGCCACTAAGATATAGAGACGGATGTGGATAAACACCAGCAAACAACTGAAACAAAACACTAAGTCCAAAATCTGGCGTTGTAATACCATCAACAAATCTTACCTGACCACCAGATCTAACAATAACATAAGGTATATCATTAATCCAATAAATATCTTTATCTGGGCCGCCCTTTGTTGTTGCGATACCGCCATCAGGAGTGACCGCCCAATCGCCACCTAAAGCACTATAATCAGCGCCAACCTGAGAAGGAAAAGCAGCCCCACCTTTTAATCTTCCGTCACCATCATAAAATGTAACATCAGGAAATGGATTAGTTGCAACAAAAGCAGACTCAGATATATCCCATTGAGATTCATATTGAACAGCATCACGTATAAACCTAATATTATTAGAGGTAGGAGTACTACCAGCAGGAGCTGGCTCATAATAAGGCAACTCTGCTAAAAATACTTGACCATAAAATTGATTAGCAACCCTGCTCACCGCAGCAAAAATTTTATCAGATAGGCTTTGAAGTGAAACTAAAGCTCTTTTTTGTGCAGAAGAAAAACTTGTAGGCTCAAAGTCTATACCCGTAGACATACCACCTGATAATAGTTGAAACACAGCATCGCTTGCCTCAATTTTACCAATCCAAGGTGCAGAAAATATATTATTGTATCCATTATGCTCAACACCATAAAGTGTCTCAAACATCTTAAATGTTTCCCAAGAATCTTTGCCACCAGTAGCCATTCTCAATTCAAAAATGGAAGCTTGATAACTAATATTATTACTATATTCGTCCAGCAATATTGGTACTTTAAATGTTGGGCTATTATAGACAGCAATTGTATTAGAGAGACTACGCTCATAAACATATAAATTATTTGAGGTTTTACCCCAAAGTGGTATGGTTTTTGAAATTGGTAATGTAAAATATCTACTAGCTGGACCACCAATAACTAATTTCTGCGTAACAGGTGCTGAAAATTCCTTGCCAATACTAGAAGAAACTAAAGTTCCATTATTTCTTTGCTCATTAATAAAACCATTCAATGACATCGGATTAGGTTGAAAATCTTTATAAACTGTTTCAATTTTAATAATAGCAGGAAATCCTTCTTGCGAAGGAGCATTTACTCTTACAAAATATTCAACACCAATAGCTTCCGCGCATTCTTGAATAATACTACTAAGACTTTGTACTGGTCCAGAAATTCTAAAGTTTGCATTCAAGTAGCTTGTTAGCTCGCCAAAATCAAACGCAAAATAATTACCGCCAAACTGCGCGGGTCCACCGAACATAGAGTTTCCAGATCGTTGAGACATGAAAGAAACATCATTTAATACGGTTAATGCTGGCGCTCCAGCGCTATTAACATTAGCCGCACCAAAAAAACCACCGCCATCTATATCAGATTGATAATTTTCTCTATACGCAAATGTATTATATACATTAACAATCTGATTAGTGAAAAGGGGGCCAGATGATGGATTTAATGGATTGGCGCTGCTGTAATTAGTACCGTTAAACTCTGAAACTATTACCTGAATGCCGTCTAAAAGTTTGGCTGGCGACTCGATACTTAAATCATAGGTTTTACCACTGAGACTTTCTTTATAAGTCCATCTTTGTAAGATTCCCCCAAAGTAAAACTGTCCGTAGCTAACAGACACATAAGAACCAACAGGTGGAATATTTGCGTAAACTCCATTGTCTGGATCTTCCACAATGGTCAATTGGCATGAGCCGCCCTCGCCGCCCCAAGCAACACTGGTGCTTAAACTCTGTAAATATGCGCCAAAGTAAGTACTCATTTATATATCCATTCTATCGTCAGATTATAAGCTCCAGTTTTCTTATTCCACGATTCTGTCCTAGAATTAACAAAACCACCCGGATAATATTGACTAGCTATAGCCTCCCCATAGCTCGTTGGCGGTTCATCTGGCCTATGTGTTTTTTTAAAAACAAGATCAATATTTACAGTTTGTTTTCTCTCATTATCAGTAGGGAATGATTGAATGATTGGGCCAGCCACCCTATCGAGAACGGGCAAAATAGCAACAACGTTTTCATTTAATAATGCGTTGCCATAATTAACCTGTATATTTTCAGAAGCTATTACTATTTTATTTCCTTGGATTTTATCATCATTATAGGTTAGGCTCCAAGTTATTTCGCCAGTATTTTTGTTACGCCCAACACTTTTTGACAAAATGGTGTCATTGAGCGCCTGAGCAGCAGCCTTTAGATTGCCATTTAAATCGCTATATGTTTTTTGCGCCACAGTAAATGGCAGCGTTCCAGCTATCAAAGCTTCACCTTCAGTTTTTGCATTTGTGTACCTATTGTCTGC
>Ga0181407_1000559_pt1 | contig 12583 bp, 12 predicted proteins | sample 30SPOviralmetaG_FD_130136 | JGI IMG/M metagenome (GOLD analysis project Ga0181407, IMG submission 130136) | Marine viral communities from the oligotrophic San Pedro Time Series (SPOT) site, San Pedro Channel, CA, USA - 30 SPOT_SRF_2012-01-26 | ecosystem: Environmental > Aquatic > Marine > Strait...
AGGAAGTACAACTACGATAGTCAAGCGTACCTATACCAGCAGTTCTTTGGTAGACCATTAGTATTTTATGTGGTGGATAAGATGACCTACGAGCTAGGTATATACCACCCAAGCCAAACGTTCTTGGACTACGGTAAGGAGAAGGTAGAGAGGGCGATAGATGTATACAATAAATTTTATAGTGATGATGCTACGGAGAATATTGAGGAGTATATCATTAAAGAGATTCTTTAAGAGACAAAGAGAAGGGGTTATGTTTATGGAAATTCCAACACATTTCAAAACCCTAGCCGAACGTGATGAGTTCATGGAGGCAACATTAGATAAGTTGGAAAAAATAATTTACAAAACAATTTAGTTATGGCAGAAGAAAAAATTTATGTCGGGAATGGAGTATCAAAGTTTGATGGTGACATGGTGTCATGTAGCCTATGTTTAACAGACCTACCTCAGGAACATATGTTCGAGTACAAGGGTAAGAAGTACATCAAGCTTAACGTATGCTCAAAGAAGGATGGAGCAGATGAGTATGGTAAGACACACTACGTTACCGTAGACACATTCAAACCAGAACCAAAGAAGGAGTACGAGAACGCAACAAAACAAGAGGTTGACCTACCGTTCTAAGTTTACCTAACCACAAAGAGAGAGGGGATTCGTCCCCTTTCTTTTCCTCTACCCAATGTCGAAATGTCGATGTTGAACCAAGAACATATAGGGTAGTAGTAATACTTATATATATATACTACTACTTCTTTTATTTTTTATTTATTATTAACATTATAACATTAATAGTATATAAGTACTATTAATACTAGAAAACTAGTAACACTAAATCGACATGAAACATAACAATGATTTTAGATATGACCTTGCAGTAGGAAAAGTAGCTGAGGATTTACTAGCTGACCTGCTAGAAAATAAAAAGGTTGAGGTAAAGAGAGACATGAAGGCAATGGAGACAGGTAATATATTTGTAGAGTATGAGAGTAGGGATAAGCCAAGTGGTTTAGCTAATAGCGAGGCAGAGTACTACTGCTACTTTATTAATGACGAAAGGATGTTTGTAATAGAGACATCCGAACTAAAGATGTTATGTAGAACTTATATAGGAACAAAGAGAGATATAGTGGGGGGTGATTCTAACACAAGCAAGGGGATACTACTACCACTAACAGACTTAATAAAATAAACATACAGATGGAGATTACAATATTTAAAGATATAAAGGACACAGCACAACCCTTCTTTAGGGATGTCGATACAATCATAGATAGGATAAGGGATGGTGCATCAAGTGATATCGTAAGGGGTATACGTGATGAGTCAGACAAGGAGAGAAGGAACGAACTAAAGCAGAAGCTACCCGCAGTATGCTTCAGTGGTAAGTTTAATAAGCGTAACGATGCATCCCTTGTTAAGCATAGTGGTCTTATATGCCTGGACTTTGATGGGTACGAGACAGACACACTACTATTAGAGGAGAAGGAGAACCTAACTAAGGACAGGTACACATACTCAGTGTTCATATCACCTAGCGGTATGGGACTTAAGGTATTGGTTAAGATACCAGCAGAGGAGGAGAACCATAAGAAGTTCTTTAACTCGCTAGAGAAGCACTACAACTCAGAGTACTTTGACAAGTCGTGTAAGAATGTATCTCGTGTATGCTATGAGTCATATGACCCACTAATATATGTCAACGAGCAGTCAAGTATATTCAATACAATAATTGAACATGAGTATCAGGAGGTAGTAAAGCACAAGGATGTGCAGACAATACCAATCACTGACGAGAATAAGATAGTAGAGATACTAATGAAGTGGTGGGAGCGTAAGTATGGCATGAAGGAGGGTGAAAGAAATAACAACATCTATATACTAGCATCAGCGTTTAATGACTTCGGTGTTAACAAGACACTTGCTGACTACGTGATGGGTTCATTTGTATCCGAAGACTTCACGATGAGTGAACTTAAGAGGACAATTAAATCAGCATATGCACACACACAAAACTTTGGTACTAAGTACTACGAGGATGATGACCTAGTAAACACAGTTAAGCAGAAGATGAGAAGGGGTATCTCTAAGAACGAGATTAAGGTTAATATAGAGGAGACATCTGACATTGATGATGCTGTTATAGACAATGTTCTTAGAAGGTTTGAGGAGGAGCAGGACGAACAGAAGTTCTGGACTAAGAGCGAAAAGGGTACAGTAAAGATTATACACATATCATTTAAAAACTTCCTTGAGGACAACGGGTTCTTTAAGTTCAGCCCAGAGGGTAGTACTAACTATGTGTTTGTAAAGGTAACTAACAACCTCATCGAACACACATCAGAGAAGCAGATAAAAGATTTTGTGTTAGAGTTTCTATTAGATGTAGATGACACATCTATATACAACTACTTCGCAGAGTGTACTAGGTATTTTAGGGAGGACTTCCTTACTCTTCTACGTTCAATCAATGTATACTTTATAGCTGACAATAAGGACACAGCATACCTGTACTACAAGAACTGTGCAGTCAAGGTTACTAAGGATGATATAACACCTATAGACTACCTAGACCTAGGTGGATACGTATGGAAGGACCAAGTAATAGATAGGGTGTTTGATATATGTGAGGTTAAGAACTGTGACTACGAGGTTTTTGTAAATAATATTGCTGGAGGTAAAGAGTCTAGGACTAAGTCTATGGAATCTACAATTGGATTCTTACTACACGCATGGAAGAACCTATCATACTGCCCCGCTACAATACTAAACGATGAGGTTATATCAGACAACCCTGAGGGTGGTACGGGTAAGGGTCTGTTTATGACGGGGGTTGGTCACATGAAGAAGCTCGTAGTGATTGATGGTAAGTCGTTTAACTTTGAGAAGTCTTTTGCTTACCAGTTAGTGTCAGCAGACACACAGATACTATGCTTCGATGATGTACATAAGAACTTTAACTTCGAGAAGCTATTCAGTGTTGTAACAGAGGGGCTTACACTAGAGAAAAAGAACAAGGATGCAATCAAGATACCATTCGCTAAGTCTCCAAAGGTTGCTATCACTACCAACTATGCTATACGTGGTAAGGGTAACTCATTCGCTAGGAGGAAATGGGACCTAGAACTTAATCAGTTTTACACTAAGGAGTTTACACCACAGGTAGAGTTTGGTAAGCTAATGTTTGTTGAGTGGAATGATAATGAGTGGTGCCAGTTTGATAACTATATGATTAAATGCCTACAGTTATACCTAGAGAAGGGGCTGCTTAAGTCTGAGTTTATTAACCTTAAGACAAGGACTCTTGTAGCTGATACATCTCATGCATTCATTGAGTGGTGTGGTGTACTAGACGGTAAGACACATCCTAAGTTACGTAAAGACAAGAGGTTGTATAAGAATGATTTATATATAGACTTCACTGAGGAGTACCCAGACTATTCTAATAGAGGGGCTTCAGGAATAAGTAGACATAAGTTTGGTAAGTGGCTTATATCATACTGTGAGTATAAGTTTGGAACGCAAGCACTAGAGGGTAGAGATGCTATTGGTAGATGGGTTGAGTTAGTAAGTAAGGTAACAGAGTATGTTGAAGTATAGGGACTATCAGACCCACATCATAGGTAAGGGAACACATATATTAAGTATGTATAGGTTCCTCTACCTAGCGATGGAGGTACGTACAGGTAAAACACTAACCAGCCTAGGTATAGCTGAACAGATGAAGGATGTGGAGAACGTACTCTTCCTTACAAAGAAGAAGGCAATCAGTTCTATCGTTTCAGATAGTGAGATGATGTGCCCAAGCTCTATATCAGTCTTTGTTATAAACTACGAGAGCATACATAAGGCACCAGATATTAAGTGGGACATGGTTATATGTGACGAGGCTCATGGCATGGGTGCATTCCCAAAGCCAAGTGGTAGAGCAAAGAAGGTTAGGGAGCTGGTGCGTAAGTGTAACCCATATGTGATACTACTAAGCGGTACTCCTACACCTGAGTCGTACTCACAGATGTACCACCAGGTGTACTTCATACCAAGCAACCCGTTCGCATCTTATAAAAACTTTTATAAGTTTGCATCAGAGTTTGTCAGGGTCATACAAAAGAAGATGGGTGGCCTATATATCAACGACTACTCTAATGGTAGTAAGAAGATAATAGAACACATGTCCCCCTACACTATTAACTTTAGCCAGAAGGAGGCGGGGTTTGTGGTGGACACTAAGGAGAATGTATTGGAGGTTGCTATGAAGTCATCCACTACAAGCCTTATAGCTAAGTTAAAGAGGGACCTAGTTATAGAGGGTAGCGAGGAGGTTATACTAGCCGACACCGCAGTGAAGCTTATGACAAAGGTACACCAACTATGTAGTGGTACCATTAAGTTTGAGAGTGGTAACTCTATGGTTATAGACCTGAGCAAGGCTGAGTTTATTAAGAGACACTTCGAGGGCAAGAAGATAGGCATCTTCTATAAGTTCAAGGAGGAACTTAACGCCCTGAAGGAGGTGTTTGGTGAGGAGATTTGCTTTGAGTTAGAAGAGTTTAACTCAACCAATAAAAACATAGCCCTACAGATTGTCAGTGGTCGTGAGGGTATATCCCTTAAGGAGGCTGACTGCCTGGTGTACTACAACATAGACTTCAGTGCAACATCATACTGGCAGAGCAGGGACAGGATGACCACGAAGGACAGGTTAAATAATAATATCTACTGGATATTTAGTAAGGGCGGTATAGAGAGGGAGATATACAAGGCGGTGATTAAGAAAAAGGATTACACGCTTGCACATTTTAAAAGAGAATTATTAAATTTGTAAATGACCGAGCAGCAGATACAGACCAAAAGGATTAAGGAGCTAGAGGCCGAGGGGTACTATGTAATAAAACTTATTAAGACCAATAAGAATGGTATCCCTGACCTCATAGCAATCCCACCCGACTGTGATGTTTTATTCTCAGAGGTGAAGAGGACGACTGGAAAGCTGTCAAAACTACAGGAGTATAGATTAAAAGAATTAGATAAACATGGATGCAGGACGGAAGTATATAAAGGATAAAGGTTTTGATGTGTCAGCAGACTTTGTGGAAAGTCTGTCTACCATGGACATATTAACTGGAATAAAGATTGCCAGGTTTATAGATGAGAAGGTAGATGCTGTTGAGATTAACAGCCTGGTTTCCACTGTGTTAGGAGGTGTAGTTGTAGATAGTGATGACGAGCCTATAACATTCGCACTAGAAATTATAAAGGACGAAGAAAAAAATATAATACTATCAGACATAAAGATGGTCTCAATGGATGAGTACCTAGACTTAATTAACTTAAATAAAAAATCAAATGGAATCAGAAAAAGTAAAGGCAGTAAAGAGTTTAGTTAACACATACCTCAATGTTAACGTAGATTTAAAGTCAAAAAATAGAGACCTAATAAACGCAAGGGCTATATGTTATAAAATACTAAGGGATGATTGTAACATGACTAATACTGCAATAGCTAAACACTTCTCTAAAAACCACGCAACAATCCTGCACGCAATGAAGGAGTTCCCTTATATGTTAAAGGCGGATAGTATAATGAAGAAGGAGTACTGGTTTTTAAGGGATGAGTGGAAGGCTCAGGCAGGAGACTATGATGACATCACACAGATGGATATAATAAAAGAGATAAAATACTTGCGAGAACAAAATAAAAGTTTAACTTTGTCAGTAGAAGACCTTCAAAATAAATTAAATGGACTGTAGATATAATATAAATGATGTAGATAAGATAGTGGAATACACTACCTGGTCAGACAAGAGGAAGATAGACACGCTTCTTCATATCAATAACATTATGTACTCCAACCTAGGATTAGACTCCTCAAAACAGGAGAGGTCAACCACCAAACAGTTGTCACGAAAAATATACAAGGCAATAAAGATAGTCAGCCCAGAGCTAGGCAAGTCTTTACTGCTGGACATGGAGTCATAATGGGAGTAGCACCAGAAGATACACAGATGATAACACACATAGAGTTTATATGTGCTAGAATCCACGACTTCGGTGACGACCTTTACGAGGGGATGATGGAGCGTGACCACGACACTGTTAAGTCTAAGGCACAAGAAACAATCAACACTTTATCTACCCTTATACAGTCCTTAACTGAGGAGGTATAATGGCTTACAGGAACAAGGAAGACCAGGCTGCCGCATCCAAGAGGCACTACGAGAAAAACAAGGATAAGGTAAAGAGGCGTTCATACAAAAGGAACATTAATCAGAGGCAAAGGAATCGAGAGTACATAGCAGGGGTTAAGGGTAATTCACAGTGTGTGGACTGCGGTGAGTCCAACCCATTGGTGCTAGAGTTTGACCACGTAAGGGGGGAGAAGGTTAAAAACGTTTCAGACATGTGCCACAGCTGTTGCTCTATTGAGACCATACAGAAAGAGATAGACAAGTGTGAGGTACGGTGTGCCAACTGTCATAGGATACAAACACATAACAGAAGAATAAAATGATAGACCAAGAATTATTACAGGAACTGGAGGACAACGAGTGCCTCCTATCTGACGGGTTTGATGACGCATTAATAGGTATAACTGAGGGCATGAACCCTGTCTCTGTTTATGACACTGATAAATGTATCGAGGTACTTATTCGTGACTCCAAGATGAACCACGAGGATGCAGTAGAATACTTCTACTTTAATGTAGTGGGTGCATACGTAGGGGAAAAGACCCCTGTATTCCTAAGAATGTTCGGTGATGAGTACCACCGAACATTATAGGCTTGTATCTTTGAGGATACATTATTAAAACCCTTCGTTAACATCAATCTTAAATGCTGAGTTTGTGCCCATTGAGAAGTCAGGGTTCATGCTTACCTTTCCTGCTTTCTTTTTCTTTTTCTTTTTTTCTGCTGGCATAGAGCTTTCACCTACACCTATAATGGCACCTATGTTTTCAATCAACTCATCATCAGTTAATTCTTTATCATTACTGGTTGAAATAAATTTCACTAAAGCAATGAATGGGTCAATCCTTCCCTTTAATAGTACATCTACTATTTGTTTTGCATTACCTGCAATCTCCCCATAGGTTTCATCGTCTAAAAGTTCTCCATATTTTTTAACATCTTTCTTTCTTTTTCTTAACAACGAACTGTATACGTTTACGTATGAAGGTCTGTAGGCCCCTTTACTTCTTTTATACTCTACCTTATCCTTCTTTTCTTTAGTTATGTTTCCAGCAGCGTTAATAATTCTACCTCCAGCGTCAAGTTCTTGTAAAGCAAATCCAAGCATTGGTAACCTATACAGTAAATTCATACCAATCATTGCCATCTGCAAACTTTCCATAAAGCTTTCTTCATCTTCCTCCTCTCCTGTAAGCTTAAATATATTACCCATAGCAGCGAATATAACATTTGCTACTGCGTACTTTAAAGCAAAGTTTCTTACATCTTCTTGTCGTGGTTGTTTACCACTTTTTATATCTCTTAAAATATTAGTCACTGAAGACGCAACACTATTTATCTGTAGGTAAACTGTACTACCAAAAGCAGTAAGCATAAAACCTTGAACTCCTCCTTTAGCTTGGAGTAAGTTTTTTTCTGTACCTCTTCTTGACTGCTCTGATTCATTGAAGTCATTGAAATTTTTCAAGGCTTCAGCCTGACTCATTCCACTTCTAATGTCAGCATTGTAAGCAGGTACATGACCTAACACACCAAGTAAATCTCCAGCAGCTGTAAAGAAACCAGAAGCTCTCCTAGTTATATCTCTTCGTTTATTTTTTCTACTTCTCCTAGCTTCACCCCTCACATTAAATGACCTAGACTTACCTCCAGACTCTAATGAACCTAACTCACCTTTAAAATTCTTTTGTAAACGTGACTTAAATGTAGGAGATATCCTCATCATTTTTCTGATAGGTCCCTCTATAGGATTACCCTTCTTATCTTTGATTACAAATCCAGCTAGGTCTTTACTTAACTCAAGTATAGTTTTTGATAACTCTAATGTATACATAGTTAAATCAACAGGGAGACTTACTACACCAGGAAGTTTAGAACGACCACTCTTATTAAGGTTGTACCTCTTAAAACCATTAACCATAGATGCAGCTTGTTTAGCTAACTGTATAGCTCTATAACCTAGAACCAATCCAGTGAAAGCGGATTGAGCTTTCTGCAGACCACTATCCTGTATTACATTAGATGATGTAACAGGATTAACAGTATTATTTATAAGGGTCTCAAAAGTAGTACGCATACCTTTCATCGAACTCATTAGAGAAGACACTGCAGGTATCTTAAATATATTATTTATTTGTTGTACAGGTTGAGCGTAAGCTCTAAACCTACCCATAGAAGTTAAGTGTTGTTCTAACACTGTAGAAAATCCACCTACTTGTAAATTAATTTTTAAGGTTTTATCTGTTCTCTCTTTAAATGAAGGAGATGTTTGAGCATTAAAGTTTGCACTATAGTCTTGACTATTCTCAACAATATCTTGCTCTTGAAAACTAGGCTTCTTACTTGATGCTTCTTTCTTTGTAGGAAAGTAATTTAAAATCTGAGGAAGATTTACATCATTTACTTTTTTATAAACCTCATTTACTTTTTCATAATTTTCGTATGTTAAAAAGTTAATAGTACCATCAACAAAAGTAGTAATCTTTTCACCTAATATATTTTCTATTTCCTTTAGTTGCTCCTCACCAATACCATTCTTATCTTTTAACTGTTGACGTTGGTCAGTATTTCTACTTAACGCATATATTCTTGCAAGGTCATCAGAAGTGTAACCTGTATTATATATTTTACCTCTTAGCTTTATTGACTGACCTTTTAAATGAAATAGCTTCTTATCTTTTTTATATTTTTTTCTATCTAATTTAGCCAGTACATCAAGAAAATCAGTGTATGATTTAAACCCAGCATCTTTAGCTAGGTCATCTAGTTTTTGCATAGACTCTTGCTCATATCCTAAAGATTCATTCTCTGCTTTATTAAGGTTGTCATAGATGCCCTCACTAAATAACGTCTTTGTTTTACTAACTCTATCTAACATATTAGTTAATGTTCCTAAATGCTTTAAGTTTTTTGTAAAAGAAGTTATCAGTTCTTTTGTATCACTATACTTAAAAACTTTTAGAAATGTAGTAACCGCTTCACCATACTTTCTTTCTTTAAGTAGAGCTCTTACTAAACCAACTTTTCTAGCCATTTCAGTTGGGGTTTCAACATCACCATTCTCATTAAATAAAAGTGGGTTTGTTTCTTTAATCTGCTCAGTAAACTTTTCTCTTTGTTCTTTTCTTTCTTGAGAACGTCTATCGCTATTAGCTATAGCATTATTTCTAAATACCTTAGCTTGACTTTTAATTCTTTTATTTAATTCTTTAAGTGCGTTTAAATCTAAATTGTTTATATCCTTAAACTCATTAAGAGCAAAGTGTATATGTATAAGCTTTTGTTCTCCTGCCGTAATCTTTTCTGCATCATCAACCTTTTTTCCCTCAGCCTCTTTTTGTGATTGGTCTAGCTCTTTTTGAATAAGTGATTCTATCAGGTTAAGATTATCTATATCCTGTTTTATGTTGTTAGGTAATCCTTCATTTGTTAAAGGGTCTATATCTCCATTAATAATACCCTGAACTATAGGAAGTATATCTTTAAATAATTGTTTTCCTTTAGCGTCTAAAGAAGAAGTTGTTTTTGCATTGTTTTTAATTTGTTTAATTAACGTGTCAATTTGTTTTTCTTTTAATTTTGCTCTTTGGGTTTCTATTTCTGTTAAGACGTTACTCAGGTTAATTTTAAATGTATCTACATTAGTTGTAGCTAATGAATCTATAAGCCTGTTTATTACTCCTTGAGTATACTCTTTAGATACAGGTAAATTCTTTCTTATAAAATTACGAAGCTCAATCTGTTTCTCTTCAATGTTGGCTTCTGTTATTTTACCTACAGCTATATCATTTTTTAATGAAGCTATCTCTGCATCTATATTACGAGAACCTTTTTGTATATCATACTCTTCTCGAATAGAACTTTCTAAACCAACGATAAGTTCTTCTTGTATTTGAGCTGGTTGCTCTTTAAAGATAGGGTCTTGCTTTAAAAGTGCTAGAGCTTTCTTTTGTATTTGAACCTTAGATTTACCTTTAGAAAATGTTTTAAGTTTTGAGCGTACATTATTAAACAAGTCAATAGCTTGTGATACACCACCCTGTACTCTTTCAAATTGCTTAGGCATTTTTATATTATCAGCGACAGTAACTTCTAATGCCGCATCAATCTCCGCCTCACTAAGTTTTCTTGTAAACTTTAATCCAAGTGGATTAGTTAAAGCTTTTCTTATACCTCTATCACTAAACCCTTTATCTCTTGCCTCTTGAATTTTCTGTCTTAAAAATTCTGCATTAGACTGAGGGGCTACAGTTTGATTTGCTTGTAAGTCTGCAGCTCGTTTATTTAATTCTTCATCTACAGCTTTACGAGTTCTTCTATTACTATTTTTATACCATTCAGAATCTTTTATTTTATCTGTTATTGCTTTTATTGTTTCGGCTGTAATAGCAACTCCTTCTAATACAGCATCCCATACAAACGTAGGTATAATAGTGGATTGAGTCATTCCTTTACCACCTAGTTTACCTGCACGTGCTACCTCTATAACTTTATCTAAAAACTCTTTACTCTCTTGAGGAAACGCCTCGTTTATTTGTTCTTGATTATAACCTAATTCAATTAAGCTTTCAATCGTTTCATCTTTAGATAACTCTTTATTATTAGATTCTTTAATAGCTTCTTGTATAGGAGGTAAATCTTTTGCAGCCTCTTTATTAAAGAAAGATAAAACATCATTAGCTTCCTTCTCAACAGCTACTTCCGTTTCCTCTGCCTCACTAACTTTAGGCGTGTCCGTTTCTTGGGCTGTTTCCTGTTGGGTAGTGACATCCCCTTCGGTGTCTCCTTCTCCCACCGACTTGCTATCTGTGGTAGATTCTTGTGCATCCACCTTCTTTGTGCTTTGCTTTGGAATGGCATCTAGTTTAGTTTTTAATTTTTTAATTTTTCTATCTATCGCTCTTCGTTCTTTCTTTGCTTCTTGAATATCTTCTTTATAGTTAGAGATATTCATTTTTGCCTCTTCTTTTAAGTCTTCTTTTTCTTCTTTAATTTCCTCTATTCTATCATCTCGTTCTTCTTTAGATAATGACTTATCTGCTCTAACTTTTTTTATTTCTTCACTCTTCTCAGCAATATCATTTTTCAACTCTTCCTTGACGTTTGATATCTCAAGCTCACTATCTTCTATAATCATAGAGGTATCCTCCTCAGATAATTCATTATCCAATTCTGCTATCTCATCTGTTAGGGCTTGTTGTTCCTCTGTAAGTTTCACTTCAGCTACTGGAGCTTCCTCTACTACTTCTACTGCAACCTCAGCTACTGGAGAAGGAGTGATAATGTTTTCAGACTCTACCTTTGTTCCCTCTCCAAATACACTTTCAGCATAAGCAGGAGCACTGTCAATTATATTTTGAGCGTCTTTTTTTGTTCCTACAGTTAATATATTTCCTGTAACTTTATTTACAACCAACCATTTGTCGCTAGTCTTATTTCCTTCTTCATCAAATAAAGCTTCTTCTTGTCCTTGACGGTTATCTAGTATCTTAAAATCTTTAGACCAAATCTTTTTATCGGTCTTATTCATTTCGTAAACCACTTGATTAGCTTCTTCTTCCGCTTTAGCTTTTTCAATATCTTCCCTCGTTATATCTGCTCCTGAACCTTCCTCAAACTCTGTAGCCTTCTCAGCTACTGGAGTCTCATCTACTGCTTTTTTTATAAGTCTAAACCCACCTGTAGATAAATCACGATAACCTATTAGTTCACCTTTAGGATTTTTAAAACTCTTGTTACCATAAACCTCTATCTCACCTTCTCTTTTTTTATTATCATCTACTGCTTCTTTTTTAACTTCAGGTTCTACTGAATCTAAAAGTTCTGCTTCAATTTCTTTTAACCTTTCATCAGCTTTCTTAACTAACGCAGGATTCATTCCAGCCTTTTCTTTTGTAAGCCTATTCTGTTCTAAGATAAGGTCAAACGCTTTAGCCTTCTGTGCTGTGCTGTTTGGTATCTGACGCATCACACTAATCATTTCCTCAAAGCTTTGCATAGTTTTTTGTGCCTGCTCCTTAGTCATCCTACCCTGTAAGATTTCCATCTTCAAAGTCTTAGCCATACTACCACGTAGCTCTGGAGAGTCAGACATAAAGTGAAGTGCGTTAAACATATCCTTCTTCATACCTATACCTCTAACACCATCAACCACCATTCTAGGTGCAGTCAATGCTCCTTTCATTAAAGCACCTCCAGCCGCTTCCATTAAAGCACCTTTACCTACTTGTACTACAACACCACCTAGAGTTTCAGGTGTACCAAACACTGACTCTCCTTGAGTACTATTATATATTCTCTTTAAACCTATATCAGTAATCTCCTGTAGAGCACCTGTTTCACCTTCAGCTAAAGCACCTCCTACAATTTTTATAACACCATTCTTAAGTAGACT